>UMLK01061054.1_pt1 | contig 24343 bp, 19 predicted proteins | sample 1966541 | NCBI WGS metagenome assembly UMLK01 (sample SAMEA4836198, study PRJEB28245) | human gut metagenome | biome: gut microbiome; material: fecal sample | place: Denmark | collected 2008 | reverse complement strand
GAGCGTCTGAATGCTGTCGTCCAGACCGTCGAGGAACAGATAATCGCGCCCGGAATCGAGCGCCATGGAATGCAGAACGCCGTTCGTGATCGTGTAGCCGCGCGAGAGCAGCGGCTCATCCGCCGGCACATTGGGGTTGACGGCAACGCCGGCCTCGTGCATCCAGTCCTCGAGTTCCGTGAACGTAATATCATAGTCGGCGCCGACGCTCTCAAAGCGCGTCGTCTCCTCTTTCTTGGAAATGCAGGGGCTGACATAGACAATGGTCGCGCCGGGATAGCGCTTGCGCAGCAGCACGGCGTGCGCCTGCATCGGTGAGAGCACCGGGGCCAGATACGGCAGTGCCTCCGGCAGGTGCTTTTCCACATAGAGCACGATCGTCGAACATCCGGACGTAATGATTGGCGCATCACCCGGCTGGGCGGCGAGCTTTTCCAGCTCCTTCTTGACCAGGTAGGCGCCCTCCGCCGTCTCGTGCGCCGCTGCAAAGCCGAGCTTTTTGAGCGGCTCGGCGATGCCCGCAAAACCAGGAGTATCAAAATAGGCGATGTAGGAGGAATCGACGCTCACAACGACCTGCTGGCCGGACGCGATCAGTTCCTGGATCTGCGCGACGTCGCTGATGTCCTCCTTGGCGTGCTGCGGACAGACGGACACGCAGTTGCCGCAGAGAATGCAGTCGCTGGAAATGATCTGTGCGTGACCCTGATAGACGCGGATGGACTTGACCGGGCAGAACCGGACGCATTTGTAGCAGTTTTTGCAGTTGGCCTGTTTGAAACGCAGAACATCCATGTAGCTCCCGCCTTTCTGTGAAAATTCACTTCGTATATGTTCTTTTAATGTAGCACAAAACCGCGCGGGACACAAGCCCCGCGCGGTCATCCGCAGGCTGATTCAATTTTCCCGGCAAAGGTCGGCGCGCTCCGCGACTTGAAACCGCGCAAAGTACGTCTCCTCCATCGGAATCCAGACGTTTGTAAACATCGGCAGCATTTTTTCACCATTGCGCGCAGCAATGCGGCGGTGCTGCTCCTCCGGGCCGACCGAGAGGAACACGTGCAGGTCATAAAGATCCCACAGCGCCGGATGGCAGGAATAGGACCCCTCGATGAGATTGACCGGCCTTGCCTCCGCGTGAACCGGCGCGCACAGCTGCTGCGTTCGGCAGTCATAAGGGCGATACGTCACCGGCGCGCCATCGCGCAGCGGACGGAGCACCTCAGTCAGGAAACGCTCGAAGTCCACATTGCCGCCCGGCTGACGCAGGCGCTCGGGCGTGCGCTGCTCCGGGCGGAGGAAAAAGTCGTCCATATGAAACACATTGCACGCCAACTGTGCCTGCAGGGACGCGGCCAGCGTGGTCTTTCCGGCGGCGCAACGGCCGTCGATGGCGACAAACACGCGCGGCTGCGCAGCCGCAAGCGCACGGATGCGCCGCAGAAGAGCGGGTTCAAAATCAGTCATACACAGCACCTGCCGTCAAGAGGATGTCTTATCATAATCCCACAGGCGCGCGCTGTCAAACCGGGGATTTCCAGCGCGCAGGAAGCCGCCGGCAGACACCGCATCGGCATCCGCCGGCGGCGGGAACGGCTTATTCTTCGACCTTGCCGGTCAGCGCCTCCGAGAGCGTGCGCCAGCCGAGCATGGCGCATTTCACACGCGCGGGCATATGCGCGATGTCCTTGAGAGCCGAGGCCTCTTCGAGACTCTCGATCTCTTCCTCGGTCGCCTCGCCGTGGATCATGCGCAGGAAGGTGCGGCCCATTTCCAGCGCCTTTTCCTTCTTCTGCCCCACGATCATGCCGAGCATGATATCGGCCGACGCCTGCGAGATGGCGCAGCCGTCGCCGACAAAGCCGCCATCGGTGATGACATCGCCGTCGGTCTTGAGCTTGAGGACGATGTTGTCGCCGCAGCTCGGGTTCACACCCGCGAGCTCAATGTCCGCGTCCGGAATGTCGTGCTTGAACTCCGGATGGATGTTGTGCTCGGTCAGGATCTCATTATAGAAGCTTCTATTTTCCATATCCCATACGCTCCCTCAGGGTCGAGAGGCTCTCAAGGAACCGGTCGACATCCTCATCGGTGTTATAAAAGGCAAAGCTGGCGCGCGCCGTCGCGTTCAGACCGAGGTGCGCGAGCAGCGGCTGCGCGCAGTGGTGGCCGGCGCGGATGTTCACGCCGTCGGACGCCATGATCTCGCTGATATCGTGCGGGTGCACACCGTCGACCGTGAACGTGATGATGCCGTTGTGATCCTCCGGACGGTCCGTACCGAGCACGTGCACGTGCGGCACGGCCAGCACGCGCGCGAGGGCGTTGGCCGTCAGGTCGTGCTCGCGCTGCTGGATGGTGTCAAAGCCGACGCTCTGCACGTACCGGATGGCGGCAGCCAGACCGGCCGCGCCGGCGGCATTGACCGTGCCGGCCTCGAACTTATGCGGCAGCTCGGCATAGACAGCGCCCGTGCGCGTGACGGATTCGATCATCTCGCCGCCGGAGAGAAACGGCGGCATTTCCTCGAGCAGGTCCTCCCTGCCGTACAGCCCGCCGATGCCCATCGGGCCAAAGACCTTGTGCCCGGAGAAGGCGAAGAAATCCGCGCCCAGCTCCTGCACGTTCACCGGCATGTGCGGCGTGCTCTGCGCGCCGTCCACGACCATGACCGCGCCCTTCTTGTGCGCCATGGCGGCGACTTCCTTGACCGGGTACTTCCGGCCGAGAACATTCGACACCTGCGTCATGGCGACGATCTTCGTGCGCTCGGTAATGAGCGATTCGATTTGCTGAAGATCCACACTGCCGTCGGGCGCGCACTCGATGAACTTCAGCTCCGCGCCCGTCTGGCGGCAGACCATCTGCCACGGCAGCAGATCGCTGTGGTGCTCCATGATAGACACGAGCACCTCATCGCCCGCCTTGACGTGCGTCAGGCCGTAGCTGTAGGCGACGAGGTTCAGGCTCTCGGTCGTGTTGCGGGTAAAGACGATCTCACGCGCCGAGCGTGCCCCGATGAAATCGCGCACGGTCTCGCGCGCCTGCTCATAGATATCGGTCGCCTCCACGCTCAGCGGATACAGCCCGCGCAGAGGGTTCGCATTGTGGCAGCGGTAGAAATCCGCCACCGCGTCCAGCACGCACTGCGGGCGCTGCGCCGTGGCCGCGTTATCAATATAGGCGACGTTCGTGTGCTGAAAGATCGGAAAATCCTGCTTATAATCATACGTCATCGTTGAGTTCCTCCTCCAGCGTCTGAAGAATCTGCGCGCGCAGCGCCTCGTCGTCCACCGTGCGGGCAAAGCGCTCGATGGCGGCGCGGGCCAGGATGTTTTCGGCCTGAGCGCGGGAGATGCCGCGGCTTTCAAAGTAAAACAGCGTCTCGTCATCGAGCTCACCGATGGTCGCGCCGTGGTTGCCGACGACGTTTTCCTCGGCGCAGAGAATGAGCGGCACCGTCTTATTGACGACATCGTCGCCGAGCATGAGCACCGTCTCCTTCTCGTTGCCGACGGAGTTGGACGAGCCGGTCTTGAAGTCGATCGTGCCGCGGAAAACTTTTTTTGCCGCGGCCTTGAGCGCGCCGGACGTGTCGATCTCGCACTCGGTGTTTTTGCCGTAGTGGTTGACGACGACGTTGACGTCGATTGTCTGGCTGCCGCGGCCGAGATAGCCGATCTGCGCCGAATAATGGCTGCGGTCGCCGACAAGCTCCGTGTCATTGTCCGAATACAGGTCGCCCCTGCCCATGAGGATCTGCGTCATGTTCACACCGGCGTCGGGCGCACAGTCGGCGTCCGTTTTGGCGTAGAGCAGCGCACCGTCCTGCGCACCGAGCACCTGCACAAGGCGCAGAGATGCGTTGCCGTGCAGCGTCAGCGCCGTTTCTACGGCGAAGCTGCCCTGCGTATCGAGCACCATATATACCGTTGCCTGCACGCCGGCGGCCACATCGACCGCGATGTGCTTGCGGCTGAAGCCGGCCGCACCGGTCAGGTCGATGTGCAGCGGCTGCGCCTGATTTTCCGCTGTAATTGCATAGGAATCCGTCCCGAGATCGGCCGTGTCGGCCACATTCCACGGGATGGTCGCTTCGTTGGCCTGGAGATGGTTCCACGTTCTGGTCGGCAGTTTGTTGACGACCAGCTGTTCACTCGTATTCACGATATTCCCTCCTTTCGGAATGTGCGGTCAGCCGATGCTGCCCTTCATCTCGAGACGAATGAGATTGTTCATTTCCACCGCGTACTCCAGCGGCAGCTCCTTGGAGACGTTGTCCGCAAAGCCGCTGACGATCAGCGCGCGGGCGTCCTCCTCGCTCATGCCGCGGCTCATGAGATAAAACACCGCCTCGTTGCTGATGCTGCCGATCTTTGCCTCATGGCCGACGGCAGCGTCCTTCGTGCGGATGTCCATGGCCGGGACGGTATCGGAGCGGGACTCGGAATCGAGCATTAGCGACTGGCAGGACACGGAGGATTTTGCGTGCTTGGCGCCCTTCTGCACCACGACGCTGCTGCGGAATGTGCTGATGCCGCCGCTCTTGCTGATGGAGCGCGTGTTCATATACGAGCTCGTGTTCCTGCCGATGTGCACGACCTTCGCACCGGTGTCGAGGTTCTGCCCCGCGCCGGCAAACGTGACGCCGGTGAATTCCATCTTGGAGTTATCGCCTTTGAGCACGCTCATCGGGTACAGGCAGCCGACATGAGACCCGAACGAGCCGGAAACCCACTCGATCACGCCGCCCTCTTCCACGAGTGCGCGTTTTGTATTGAGGTTATACATGTTTTTCGACCAGTTCTCGATGGTCGAGTAGCGCAGCTTGGCGTTTTTCTTCACGTACAGCTCCACGCAGCCGGCGTGGAGGTTCGCAACGTTATATTTCGGCGCCGAGCAGCCCTCGATAAAATGCAGACTCGCGCCCTCATCGACAATGATGAGTGTGTGCTCAAACTGGCCCGCGCCCTTGGCGTTCAGACGGAAGTACGACTGCAGCGGGATGGACACCTGCACGCCCTTCGGCACATACACGAACGAGCCACCGGACCAGACCGCGCCGTGCAAGGCCGCAAACTTATGGTCGCGCGGTGTGACGAGCTTCATGAAATACTTGTGCACCATATCGGCGTATTCGCCCTTGAGCGCGCTCTCCATGTCGGTGTAGACGACGCCCTGTGCAGCCACTTCGTCCCGGACGTTGTGGTACACGAGCTCGGAGTCGTACTGCGCGCCGACGCCGGCAAGCGATTTGCGCTCCGCCTGCGGGATGCCGAGACGCTCAAAGGTGTCTTTAATATCCTGCGGGACGTCCTTCCAGTCGCTTTTCATGTCGGTCTTGGGACGGACGTATGTTGCAATGTGATCCATGTCCAGCCCCTCGATGGACGGGCCCCAGTCCGGGATCGGCATCTCGTTATAGATCTGCAGCGACTGCAGCCGGAACTGCTGCATCCAGACCGGATCGCCCTTTTCCTTAGAGAGCCGGTCGATGATCTCCGGCGTCAGGCCCTCCTGCATACGATAGGCATCGTCCTCTTTGTCGCGGATGTCATAGACACTGCGGTCAATGTCCGCGACCTGACTTTTTTCCTTCATTCGGATCGCCTCGCTTTCAGTCTGCCTGGATGCCGCCAAAGCCGTTTTCATTGATGGTATCTACAAGCGATGCATCGCCGTTTTTCACAATGACGCCCTGCTCCATGATGTGCGCGGCGTCCACCGTCAGCGCCTCGAGAATGCGGGTGCTGTGCGTGATGATGAGCAACGAGCCGTGCACGCGCTCACGATAGAGCTGCACGCCCTTGGAGACCGTGCGCACCGCGTCGACGTCCAGACCGGAGTCCGTCTCGTCGAGGATGGCAAGCTTCGGCTCGAGCATGAGCATCTGCAGGATCTCCGCTTTCTTTTTCTCACCGCCGGAAAAGCCCACATTCAGGTCGCGCTCAGCATAGGAAGCGTCCATCGCCAGCAGCTGCATCGTCTCGGCAAGCTTCTTTTTGAAGTCCCAGAGGCGGATGCGCTTGCCGGTCTTCTGCTCGAGCGCACTGCGGATGAAGGCGCTGAGCGTCACGCCGGGCACCTCGAGCGGGTTCTGGAAGGACAGGAAAATGCCCTTTTTTGCGCGCTCGTTGACCGGCAGCTCCGTAATGTCCTCGCCGTCAAAGACGATCTTGCCAGCTGTGACCGTATACTCCGGATTGCCGGTGATCGCATAGCCAAGCGTGGACTTGCCGGTGCCGTTCGGCCCCATGAGCACGTGCGTCTCGTCTTTGCCGACGGTCAGATCCACACCGTGCAGGATCTCCTTGTCGCCTGCGCTCACGTGCAGGCCACTGACTTCAAGCAGGTTGCTGTTCATATATGCGTCCTCCGTTCCCAATGGCAGACCGCGCCAGGCGGCACGGCTGCATAATATACACAGATTCCAAGAGGCTTTGGATGGGTTGACACGTAATCCCTACCTCTACGCCGTGAATTATATGCCTGTATTCCCATGTTGTCAATAGGAATAAGGGGCGATGACGGCAAAAAAGCGCGCACGGCCGCAAAACCGTGCGCACTTTTGACACAAATCTTTAGAATTGGAACAGGTTCAGGCCGATCTCCTCGCTGTGGAAGCGATCCACCCGCCCGTCGATAACCGTGATGACCATCTCACAGGTGGCGCTGATAACGGCGCGGTTCAGATGTCCGCCGAACACCTCGCCCTTCTCATTACCGGCGCTCATGTGCAGGTGCGTGTAAAACGCGCCGTCCATCGTGTTGATCGTGCCGGTCAGCGAGACGATCTCGAAATCGCCCGCGAAGGAGTTCGCGTGGTACTGCTTTTCGGCCGTGTGGAACACGCCGACCGTAAACTCCCCGACTGCACCGAGCGCCTGCACGCTCGCGAGCTTGATCTGCTCGGCCTGCGCAATGGCCGCAACCTGCTCAAGCACTTCTTCCCCACGGTCGATGCGGGCGACGATGGTGTTTCCAAATCTTCGATACTCCATGGTTCTCCTCCTTTGCTTCGTTACCGCAATTATACCGCGCCCCCCTGCCGGCCGCAAGGGGGCGCAGGAAATTATTCGAGCTCGAACGCGCCGGTATAGAGCTGGTAGTACACGCCCTTTTCGGCGATGAGCTTTGCATGGTTGCCGCGCTCGATGATGCGGCCATGGTCAAGCACCATGATGACGTCCGCATTCTTGACCGTCGAGAGCCGGTGCGCGATGACGAACACCGTGCGCCCCTCCATGAGCTTATCCATGCCGCTCTGCACGAGCGCCTCCGTGCGGGTGTCGATGGAGCTGGTCGCCTCGTCGAGGATCATGACCGGCGGATCGGACACAGCCGCGCGTGCGATGCTCAGCAGCTGCCGCTGGCCCTGGCTCAGGCCGCTGCCGTCGCCTTTGAGCACGGTGTTGTAGCCGTCGGGCAGCATGCGGATGAAATGGTCGGCATTGGCAAGCTTCGCCGCCGCGATACATTCATCATCCGTCGCGTCCGGATTTCCGTAGCGGATATTTTCCATGACCGTACCGGTAAAGAGATTCACGTCCTGGAGCACGATGCCGAGGCTGCGGCGCAGATCTGCCTTACGGATCTTATTGATGTTGATGCCGTCGTAGCGGATCTTGCCGTCGGCAATGTCGTAAAAGCGGTTGATAAGGTTCGTGATCGTCGTCTTGCCCGCACCGGTCGCGCCGACGAAGGCGACCTTCTGGCCGGGTTCGGCGTAGAGCGTGATGTCATGCAGGACCTCTTTGTCCGACGTATAACCGAAGTCGACGTGATCGAACACGACGCGCCCGGCAAGCTTCGTGTATGTGACCGTGCCGTCGCCGTGCGGGTGCTTCCACGCCCAGAGACCGGTGTGGTGGTCGGTCTCGGCGAGCGTGCCGTTTTCCTCCTTGGCGTTGACAAGCGTCACATAGCCGTCGTCCGTCTCCGGCTCGGCATCCATGAACGCGAAAATGCGCGATGCGCCGGCCAGTGCTGTGACGATGGAGTTGAACTGGTTGGAGATCTGCGAGATCGGGTTTGTAAACCCGCGCGAGAGCGTGAGGAAGGATGCGATCATACCGAGCGTGAGCGTGTTCATGCCCGTCAGGCCGAGGTTCGGCGTGCCGGCAATCGCCATCGTGCCGCCGATGACGGCGATGATGACATACTGCAGGTAACCTACGGCGTTCATCATCGGCATCATGCTGTTGGCCATGCCGCTGGCGCGCGCGGCGTTTTCCGCCCAGACGCGGTTGCGGCGGCGCAGCTCCGCCTTGCTCTGCCCCTCGTGGCAGAAGACCTTGACGACCTTCTGGCCGTTGACCATCTCCTCAACATAGCCGTTGAGATCGGCCAGCGCCGTCTGCTGCGCCATGAAGTAGCCGCCGATGCGGCCGGTGAGCTTGCGCACGAACACGAGAATGAGCGCCATGACGGCGCACACGATCAGCGTCAGCCAGATGCTGATGTACAGCATGCAGAAAAACACTGCCGCAAGCGTGAACACAGACGATACGAGCTGCGCCATGGACTGCGCGATCATCTGGCGCAGCGTATCGGTATCGTTTGTGTACAGGCTCATGATGTCGCCGTGCGTATGCGTGTCAAAGTAGCGGATGGGCAGGCTCTGCATCTTCTCAAACATCTCGTCACGGATGCGCTTGAGCGTGCCCTGGGCGATCGTGACCATGCGGCGGTTATACAGCCACGTGGCCAGCGTGCCGACGAGGTACACGCAGCCGATGGTGATCAGCGCACGGATCAGGCCGGAATAGTCCGGCGACGCTGTGCCGAGCATGGGCACGATATAGCCGTCGATCAGCTTTTGCAGGAACATGGACGAGGCCGCGCCTGCGACCGCGCTCAGCAGGATGCAGACCGTCACGAGCACGAGCGTGCCCTTATAGGCGCGCATATACGACAACAGGCGCTTGAGCGTCCGGCTGTCAAATTTCGGGCGTTCACGCATCGTCCTCGCCTCCCTTCTGCTGGGACTCATAGACCTCGCGGTAAATTTCGCACGTGCGCAGCAGCTCCTCATGGCTGCCGACGGCGTCGATACGCCCGTCATCGAGCACGACGATACGGTCCGCGTTCTGCACGGAGCTGATGCGCTGCGCGATGATGATCTTCGTCGTCTCCGGGATATAGGCGGAAAGGGACTGCTGGATCTGCGCATCCGTGCGCGTGTCGACGGCGCTCGTCGAGTCGTCGAGAATGAGCACCTTCGGCTTTTTCAGCAGCGCGCGGGCGATGCACAGGCGCTGCTTCTGGCCGCCGGAGACGTTCGTGCCGCCCTGCTCGATATAGGTGTCATAACCGTCCGGCATGGCGGAAATGAATTCATCCGCACACGCGAGCACGCAGGCGTGACGGAGCTCCTCGTCCGTGGCGTTTTCGTTACCCCAGCGGAGGTTTTCCTTGATCGTTCCGGAAAACAGCTCGTTTTTCTGCAGCACCATGGCAACGGCGTTGCGCAGCGTCTCCAGATCATAATCGCGCACGTCCACGCCGCCGAGCGTCAGCCTGCCGCCGGTGACATCGTACAGACGCGGGATGAGCTGCACGAGCGAGGACTTGGACGCGCCCGTGCCGCCGATGACGCCGATCGTCTCGCCGGAACGGATGTGCAGATCAATGTCATCGAGCACCTTTTTGTCCGCCTTGGAGGCGTAGACAAAACTCACATGGTCAAAATCAATGGCGCCGTCGCGCACGGCCATGACCGGGTGCTCCGGATTTTGAATGTCCGTCTTTTCCTCGATCACCTCGGCGATGCGGCGCGCGGACGAGAGCGAGATCGTCAGCATGGCAAAGACCATGGACAGCATCATCAGGCTCGAGAGGATCTGCATGGCATAGGTGATGAGCGCAGTGAGGTTGCCGGTCGTCAGGCCGAGCGCCGGGTCATTGCCGCTGGCGATGATGGCCTTGGCACCGAGCCAGGAGATGATGATCATGCACGCGTAGATGCATGACTGCATCAGCGGCGCGTTGAGCGTGATGAGCCGCTCGCCCTTGGAAAAGTCCTTGTAAATGCGCTCGGAAATGGCGCCGAATTTGCGGATCTCGTGCTGTTCCTGATTAAAGGACTTCACGACACGGATACCGCGGACATTTTCCTGCACGACGTTATTGAGCTCGTCATATGTGCGGAAAACGCGCGTGAAGACCGGGAACACGCTGCGGATGATGAAAAACAGCGCCACGGCAAGGATCGGCAGAATGATGAGAAACGTCATGGAGATGTCACGGCTGATGCGGAACGACACGATCATGGAAAAGACCAGCATGACCGGCGCACGGATCGCCATACGCATGAGCATCTGAAAGGCGTTCTGCACGTTCGTGACATCCGTCGTCAGGCGCGTGACGATGGACGCAGTGGAAAACTTGTCGATGTTGGAAAACGCAAAGGTCTGCACGTTGTTGTACATATCCTCACGCAGGTTCGCGCCAAAGCCGACGGATGCACGCGCCGCGATGCGCGCCGCGAGCACGCCGGTTGCCAGCTGGAACGCCGCCAGCAGCAGCAAAAATGCACCGAACTTCCAGACCGCCGCCATGCTGCCGCCCTCAATGCCGAAGTCAATGAGGTTGGACATGAACAGCGGGATCACGATCTCAAACACGACCTCCAGCGCCGAGAGCAGCACCGTCACGAGCGCGGGGCCTTTGTTTTCCCGCAGGCTGCGGGATAATGTATGAAGCATGGATTTCCTCCTTCCTGGATCACGGGCCTGTCAGCCGAGATCGGCATAGATCGTGCGCAGCGCCGATTCCAGCGCCGCGATCTGTTCCGGCGTCAGCGAGCGCAGCATCTGCTGCTCCGTTGTCTGGATCGTGGCGTGCATATCCTGCGCGACCGCGGCAGCGCGCTCCGTCTGGCTGACGATCTTGCTGCGTTTGTCCGCCGGGTCGAGCCGGCAGCGCACGAAGCCATTTTGCTCCATGCGGTTGATGATGCCCGCCACCGTCGGGTGCGACACCTGCAGAAAGCCCTCGATCTCCTTTTGCGTCGCCTGACCGCCGCTGCGGTCCAGATAGCCCAGCACGCGGCTTTGCGTCAGCGTCAGCCCCTGCTGCGCAAGATCGGCATCTGCCCGCATTTTGATCTTATCCGTAATCATTTTTAATAGACATCCGATTTGAAATTGCTCCATGATACGCCTCCAATGTGTAGCACGCTACGCATTATAGCGATAATATTTTTTGTCGTCAAGAGGCGTCACAAATTGTTTACATGCGAAAAAAGCCCGCCTGCCGAAACAGACGGGCTGTACAGAAAAAGATTACAGGTGCTGGTCGCGGTCAATCTTGTCGTAGTGCTTGAGCAGGATACCCTCCATGACGGAAGTCAGCTTCATGTCCAGATTCCAGAAGTAGACAACAAACGTGACCACGAACGCGCCGAGTGCACCGAGCGACACGCCCAGCAGGGCCTTGAGCAGCTTGCATTTCAAATTGTTCATGTTCGATCTCCTCTCTGATTACCAGGACTTCTCGTCCTTCAGGATCTCCAGGCTCGGATCCACGGGCTCTTCCTGCATGACGGTGCGCATATAGTCATTGACCTGCTGACGCACGCCCTGCCGTGAGATGACACGCGGGTCGAACAGATCGTGCGTGACCCAGACGAGGTGGATGCCGTGCTCGCGGGCGCGCTCTTCAAACAGACCGTGCATGCCGTCGAGTGCCTTGCAGCTCATGTGCTCCCAGAGAATGACCATGTCGGCATTGAACTGCTCGCAGAACTCCCACAGCTCATCAAGCAGCACCTTGTAGCCGCCGTGCGTGCGGTTGCGCATGATCATGTTTTCGGTCAGCCATGCCATATCGTAATACGCCTGCTCACGGTTTTCGGGCGTGTCAGTCGTGGCGAGCTCGCGTGTCGAGACCATGGAGAGCATATCCGTCAGCGGCACGATGCCCCAGCAGTTGAGCAGCCAGACGAGGAAGTCCATGTAGAAGTGCGATTGCACGCCCCAGACGATGGCGCGGTGGCGGTACTCGTTGGCGGCCTTCTTCTGCTTGCGGTAGGCACGCTCGGCGAGCTGGGTGATCTTGCGATCGACTTCGCGGAACGCGGGGACCTTGCCGCAGATGGCCATGTAGTTCGTCTCCGTGTACAGCGCGAGATTGGAGCCAAAGACCTGCGGATAGTCGGTCTTGTTCATCTCCAGCCACTCGAGTCGGCACTTGGTGGCGTAGTTCACGCGCTCGGCGCACTCGAAGTACGCCTTCCAGTCCCACTTCTCGCCGGTGTGCTCCTCGATGAAGGCGATGGCATTTTTGATCTCCTGCGCGGCGTAATCCTGCACGTCGTCCTCGCGGTGGCGCAGGGGCGCTGCCAGCTGGAACACCGGAATGCCGTCCTCAAGCTCGAGGCGCTTGGAAATGACGCCGTTTCCGAGCAGGGAGCCGTCGCACGTCGTGTTGCACTGCACGGCGCACGCGCCGAGCACCGGCGCGTCGTCGTCGATGGACACACCGGCTTCCGCCTCCGGCATCGGGCAGACATCGCCCGCGAGGCCGTACTCCTGCGCGACGTCGATATAATGCTCGGCGGCGTGCTGGTTGAGCAGCACGGAGACATAGGTCGACGGCGTCTCACGGCTCAGGCCCTTGAGCGTCGGGAAGCCCATCATGACGGCGGTCATCTCGTTTTCGTCCACGAGCACGACCTTGTCGGAGAATTTCTTGTCCTTGCCGATGCGGCGGTCGCCGCGGAAGAGGCCGTCGAGCAGCTTTGCCACGTCCTCGATGATAAGATCCTGCTCCAGGTGGCAGATGCGCAGATATTCATCGCGCAGGCCCTGGGTGTGGCGGTCGACCATCATGGGCACGGCCAGATAGTTGGCCATCCAGCGATAGCGGAACATGGCCTTGATGTTGCGCGGCTTGGAGACCATCTTCGCCATGGTGATCCAGTTGTGCAGCCAGCGGGAATAATCATAGAGCGTGTCGGTCACGCCACGCCACTCGCGGCGGTTGCGGACCTTGCCCTCGGTATAGAACTTACCGAAGTTTTCACAGCCGATTCTCTTGTTGGACATCACTGTTTCCCCCCTTGAATCTTCTTGATCTCCATGCTTTCCACGAATGCCTGCACACGGGTGCGCATCTGGCCGGAGGAAGCGATGTTATACGGGCGGTCAACGGACAAAACGGGATAGCCGTAGTCATCGTTGAGGATGTGCGAGCCGAGCATGCGCTCATACGCCCACGGATCGCAGAACTTGATCTGCTCGTAAATGATGCCGTCGGCCTCGTACTCCTTGGCGAGCTGATTGACGTATTCGCGGCGGCCGATCATCTTGGGCATGTTCATGTAGCGCGGACACTGGGCGCGGTTCATGTACTGGCGGCAGATCTGGGTCAGCGCGTCCTCATCGTCCGTCAGCACGATCGGGTCGCGGCCCGGGAACGAGCCGTAGCAGAAGCGGTCGGCGCAGACGTACGCACCGGTCTCCTCGACGAGCTTGATGAAGTCAATGTCATCGACCTCAGAGCCGACGACGACCACACGCGCGCGGTAGGGGGTCTTCTTGTCCGGGCGGCGGGTCTTGAGCTCCTTGAGCGTCTCCTCGAGTTTGTCGATGAGCAGATACTTCGGCGCGACATAGGTCGCAAGCGTGATGACGTGGAATTCGTAGCCCGTGATGCGCGGATTGGGGCCCTTGCGGTACTCACCGATGGCGCGGATGAGCTCGCACACGCGGTTGTGCTCGGCGACAGATTTGCGGATGGCCTCATCCGAGACGTCGATGCCATAGACATCGTGCAGCGGCGTGAGGATATGGTTGCGGCACTGCAGGACGTACAGGTTCAGGCCGTTGTCGTCCGCCTTCATCGGGATCTCCATGTACTCGAAGAAGAACTTCGGCTTGTCCTTGCCCATGGTCTTGAGCAGCTCCATGTTCTCCACGGCGCGGTTCATCATCGAGCAGCCGTCCGGCGTAATCATGCAGTCGGCAAAGTTGTAGCCGCCTTCAATGGCGCGCTCGAGCAGCGCGCGGCTGTACTCGCACAGGAAGCTGGTCATATAATATGTGGCCATTTCCATAGAGCCGGTGCGCGGCGCGCGCAGGCGCGTTGAGAACGCGCCGGGCAGGTTCAGCAGCGGCTCGGGCGTGTTTTCGCAGGCATAGGCAACGCAGATCTTCCCCTCGTTCTGCGCCTGAGCAATCAGGTCATTGTGCGCTTCCTGCAAAAGGTTTTCGAAGTACAAAAGATGTTTCAGGTCTTTCATGGTTCACTCCCTCTTCGTTCGTGTTTCTATCAAAAGCGGCTGCGCGACCGCTTCTGTCTCTTTTGCTGCCCATAGGCAGGGAGGCGTGCCGGAATCAACGCGCCTCGATCTGTTTGATATTGATCTCATTGCCCTGCTGCAGCCAGGTGTTGCCGCTGCCGCAGTGCGGGCAGGTCTTGCCGTATTGTACGGTCGGGTAAGTGGTCTTACAGTCGTCGCACCAGGTGACGGCCGGAATGATCTCATACAGGAATTTCGTGCCCTGAATGATTGGCTCCTTCTTGGTATACCAGTTCCAGCAGTCCTCGAGATATTCCGGCACAATGCCGGAGACCTCACCGAATTCGAGCGTGACCGACTCGATCTCGGTGAGGTTGTTTTCCTTGGCAATCTCCTGCACCTGCTTGACAACATAAGTAACGATACTCAGCTCGTGCATGGGGGCTCCTTTCAAGCAGGCGGGCACAGCGGGAAGGGTTCTGTGCCCGCCTCATAATGATGGATTACTTTTTCTTTTCCGCCAGAGACTTCTTGATGATCTTCACCTGACGCTTGGCAGCGTAGGGGCCGATGGCCTTGAACTTGTCCTCGGCCGGGATCATCTTGCTGTTTTGCGGACGCACGCGCTTGAGGTGGATGGCGTCAAACTCGCACTTGGTCGTGCAGATGCCGCAGCCGATGCACTTGTTCGGATCGACGACGCTGCGGCCGCAGCTCAGGCAGCGGGACGCCTCGGAGCGGATCTGCTCTTCGGTGAACGTCACGCGGTCGTCCTGCATGGTGCGCACCTTCTTGCTGTCGATGGCAACGGCGGCACGCGCGGGCTTTTTGATCTTCTCGGTCGGCAGAACGATATCGTCCTTGTTGAGCTCCTTGAACTCGCGGGTGTTGCGGTGGATCGTCAGGGTCTGGCCCTTGTTGACGAAGCGGTGGATGGACACCGCGCCCTCGCGGCCGGTCGCGATCGCGTCGATCGTGTACTTCGGGCCAGTGGCGCAGTCGCCGCCGACGAAGATATCGGGCTCATTGGACTGGAACGTCACGGCGTCGTGTGCGATCAGGCGGCCGTCAGCCGTCTCCGCCGCGGTGCCGGCCAGAACGTCGCCGTAGACCGAGCGCTGGCCGATGGCGACCAGAACGTTGGAGCACGGGACGGTGATGGTCTCATTCTCGTCATAGACCGGGGCGAACTTGCCGCTCGCGTCGCGGACGGACACGCAGCGCATCAGCTCGATGCCGGTGACCTTGCCGCCCTCGCCGAGGATGGCCTTCGGCGCCCAGGAGTTGTTGATGACAACGCCGTCGGCGATGCCGGCGTTCTTCTCGTCCGGAACGGTGGGCATCTCTTCGTCCTTCTCGAGGCAGTACATGTTCACGCTGCCCTTGGTCAGACGCAGGGCCGCGCGCGCCACGTCGATGGCCGCGTTGCCGCCGCCGATGACGACCACATCGCCCGTGAGCTTCTTGAGCTTGCCGGCGTTGACTTCACGCAGGAAGTCGAGACCGCTCTTGACGCCGGTGAGATCCTCGCCGGCGATGTTGAGCTTCGACGCCTGCTGCAGGCCGACCGCGACGTAGAACGCCTGGTAGCCCTCTTCGCGCAGCTGCTGGATGGTGATGTCCTTGCCGACTTCGACGCCGCATTTGAACTCCACGCCCATCTCGCGCAGCACATCGATCTCGGACTTGACGACATCCTTGCCGATACGGAAGCTTGGAATGCCGTTGACGAGCATGCCGCCGGGCACGGCTTCCTTCTCGAACACGACCGGGCTGTAGCCCTCGATGACCAGGAAGTAGGCGCAGGACATACCGGCCGGGCCGCCGCCGATGATGGCGACCTTCTGGTCAAACTTCTCATGCGTACAGGAGTTCATGGGCGGCACGTAGCGGTGCTCGGCCTTCATGTCCTGCTCGGCAATGAACTTCTTGATCTCGTCGATGGCCAGCGGCTCGTCGACGGTGCCGCGGGTGCAGGCATCCTCGCAGTACTTTCTGCAGATGCTACCGCAGACAGCCGGGAACGGGTTATCCTTCTTGATGAGCTTGAGCGCGTCGGCATAGCGGCCGTCGCCCGCCATCTTGATGTAGCCCTGGATGGCGATGTGCGCCGGGCAGGCAGCCTTGCAGGGCGCCGTGCCGGTCGGCCAGGTCTGGATGCATCCGTTCTCGTTGCGGTAATTCTTGTTCCAGTGATCCTCGCCCCACTTGGTGTCATCCGGCAGCTCATGGTGCGGATACTGGATGGGGCCTTCCTTCGTGCAGAGCTTCTGACCGAGGCGGACAGCACCAGCCGGGCAGGTCTCTACGCACTTGCCGCAGGCAACGCACTTTTCCGGGTCGCTCTCGGCCACGTAGGCGGAGGCGGACAGGTTTGGCGTGTTGAACAGCTGCGAAGTGCGCAGCGCGTTGCAGACGCCGACGGCGCAGTTGCAGATGCCGAAGATCTTGTTCTCACCGTCGATGTTCGTGATCTGGTGGACATAGCCGCGGTCCTCGGCCTTCTGGAGGATCTCCATGGCCTCTTCATAGGTGATGTCGTGGCCATGGTTCGTCTCACGGCAGTAGTCGGCAAAATCACCGACGCCGATGCACCACTCGCCTTCCACGTCGCCGGAGCCCTCGCCGCGGATGCGCTGCTGCTTGCGGCAGGAGCACACGGACACGCCGATGTGGCCCTCGTACTTCTTCAGCCAGTGGGACAGGTGCTCGATCGGCAGAGACTTGCTCTCGGCCGGGATGGCCTTCTCGACCGGGATAACATGCATGCCGATGCCGGCACCTCCGGGAGGCACCATCTCGGTGATGCCCGCCAGCGGCAGATACGCCATGCGCTCGAAGAAGTCTGCCGTCTCCGGGAACATGTCCGCCTGCTCGGGATTGATCATCATGATCTCGGCACTGCCGGGGACGAACATGTCCAGCACCCAGCGTTTCTCATGGTTCGGGTTCTTGCCGTCGAGGTTCTCCCAGTGGAACTCGACCAGGCCGCTCTCACTGAGCGCCTGCAGCGCCTTCTCCAGATAGGCTCTGTCGAACTGCGGGTTTTTCTTTGCGAGCTGCTCGATCGTGAGCGGCACGCGCTTTTTCATCGTCAGGGCGATATCGAGGATATCGTCCGCCATCTTCTCATCATACTTCACCGCCGTGAACTTGAGGGCGGAGTTGATGCCCAGATACTCCGGGGCATCCGGCGTGATCTTGTCCTTGCCGAGCAGGACCGTTGCGCGATCCGTGATTTCTTTGCCGAGCTTTGCAATCTTCTCGTCTTTTGTCATGTTCTCGCTTCCTTCTCTGATAGTTTACATCCAAATAACGACTGACCGTTCGGACACTTGAACAGCTTCCAGCGTCGCCATGTTAATTAATTAACCCTGCAATGTCAAGGCCTCCAGGGCATTTTTGAAACAAGTCACAAAAAAGCTGTAAAAGAATTGCGAATAAAATCTTATGTGTGTTGAATCACAGAAACAAAAGTCGTATAATGTTTGAAAAACGCAAACATTTTTCGTCAGGGGTGTTTGAAGTGCAAGATTCTTCCTGGAAATTCAAAGAGGAAGTCGCGAAAACAGCCATTTCCCTCTTTAAGCGCGGCGGATATAACAACGTGACCGTCAACGACATCTGCAAGGCATGCGGTATCTCCCGCTCCGTCTTTTACTCTTCTTTCAACGGCAAACGCAGCATTCTGGAATACATGGTGGAAAAACCGCAGCACAACGATGATGCGAGCTTCATGAAGTTTGCGCACGCAGATAATGACTTTGAGCGCATCTGGCAGCTGTTCGACCAGTTCATCACGATCGCTTACGACTTCGGCCCGGAACTGACGAGCACACTCTTCATCATGCAGTTCGAGTCGCCCGAAGGCATCCGCACGGCCATCCATGCGCTGGACGATCTGTTTGCAACGCTGGCCAATAACTGCGCCAAGGCGGGCATTATCGACACGGAGGAGCCGCCGGATCTGCTGTCGCGCATCGCGACGGATCTGGTCTGCCACGAACTCTACGTCTGGTGCAGTCAGAAGGGCAACTTCTCGCTGCGCGCACGTGCGCGGCAGTATGCCGAGGTCGCCTACCACGTCAAACCGGAATACCGCATGCCGGCCGAACAGCGGGATGCTCTGTGACTTGCAGCATACGGCTGCCGCCTGAATCTGTGCATGCAATACCATGGCGCTTTCAGTCAGTGACGTAAAATCACGCCACCACAGGGACTGAACAATCTGCTGCTTGAGGAAATGATACATGAATAAATATGTTTATAAGCTCGGAGAATTCAGCGGCAGTGATTACCTCGAATTCAGAAAGGGAAATTCTGGTTCTGGCAGGAAGTTTCTTCGACAAGATTCACTGTATGTACTGGACAACGCGTTTTACTTTTTCCTGGAAAGTGCATTTCAAAAAGTCTTTGTGTCATTCGATATGTTTGAAGATACTAGTGTTACAAGAGGAGAATGGCGAAAAATGATGCAGCTGAACATTCCAGAAACCGTTCTCCCCGAATTTGTAAGCGATGCTAAGGAAACGATATCTGCTATAGACCGTTGGGTCACAGAAGAAATCGGAGAGAACGAAGAATTCATTGTCATTGGCGTATAACAAAAAAGAGCTATCTGATTTCAAATGAAGTCAGATAGCTCTTTTCTTATGAATCATAAAATTCTGTTGCCAAATCGCTGCCGCGAGGGGCTTCAAGGCTTAAAAAGTCCAGTATTTACAGGCTTTTTTCGACCTCTGAAATTATTCCCACTCATTTTTAGGATTCTTCTTTTGCTTATTTATGCCCTAAATATTATCCCAAACGGCAATTTTGACACCGGCTTTTTACTCATTATTTTATTTATCAAAATTTTTGTTGCAGAAGAAGTTGCAAAATCGCTTGCGAAATAGTCCCAGGTGGTTGTGAGGTTAAATGTTAAACCTCATTCAAAATTTTTAGATAAATATCCTTAATTTCCTGAGGCGTTGTCATAAACCACTCGGTTCCAGGAGCATCAGCAATCCATCTTCCACGCATCTTGAGTATATTATGTAAGGCAGCTTCTAATACCGAAGAATCAGCACACTTAATTATCAAGGCAATGTGCGGTAATTCAGGGTAACATGTTCCTGCTTGACCAAGGACTCTGTTGATTGGATTCCGGTCTGTTCTACCAACCTTGCATTCCCATGTGCTTGATCCTTTTAATTTTGCCAATTCAACATATACATCATAATAATACACGTATACTGAATTATCGCCAGTTCCTATAGTTTCATCTACTGCATAGTTGATTTTTTCTTCAGATATATTGTCTTCAATAATAGTTGTTTCATTTTTTACATAATGCAACTCCCACATACCATATCCCTTATTTAATAGTCCAAGTTCTTGCTTTTGCATAGTTTGAGTTGCCGCCTTAAATACAGCTGCGAGATCTCGGCCTTGTTCAATTATTCCACCAAGTTGAACATGGTGCTCTGAAATTGTTGTAATTGCAGCTTGTCTAGAAAATAGAGCTCCGTCAAAAAGCTCTATTAGTAGTTCTCGGAATATACCAGGAGTTAGTTTAACTCCTGAATACTTATAATCATTTTGTTCAGCCATAATAAACTCCCCAATTATCTCTATTTCTAAGCCACTTGAAACTATCCCTTTTTACGCTTTTTATACTGCGTGTTGCAAAAGTGTTGCAGAAGCGTTTTTACCAAAGCGCAAAGTGCCCGAAAGCCCTTTATTCCCAAGGGCTTTCGGGCACTTGTTAGCCAATGTGTATTATTCCCACTCGCCAAGTAGAAACGCAGTCTAAACTTTTTTGTATAGACCGTTTGATTCCATTTGGTTTTATTTGATACCTGTTATCCCAATCCTATGGGGTATCCGACTTTCTGCTATCAAAAAGCTATCAGGGGATGCTATCAAAGGTTATCATTAATGTGGGTGCATATGGCTTTGGTGTATTATAGCATAGACAAAATAAAACTTTCAAAGAAAAGTATTCCCTCTATTTCTCAAGTAATCATTCTCTAATTAAAAAATCAAACCTTACCAGTAGATTACTTTACCCTGAACAAGCCAGTCTGTTTCTGAAACCGCAATGTTTGAATAATTGCACGATTGATTATCTGGCTTTAGGATAATACCTGATTCATCGATAAAATAGCGTTTACACATAACCTCACCATTGATAATAAAAATCCCAATATCCCCATTCGATAATACATCTACCTGCTTTACCATTACAACGGAACCATCTTTTATAGTAGGTTCCATGCTTTTGCCTGAAATCTTTACAGCATAATCAGCATCTTGCTTATCTACTTCAATCATCTCAGAAGGAACATTATTCTGATCGAAATAAAAGCCATCTCCGGCGCAAGCTGGCCAATCAAATAGTGGAATTTTTTTCTTGAAATCAGACGGCTTTTCACCAATTAAACTATTATCTTCTTCACCTTGCTCATCATATTGGCTTTCCTCTTTTTGATTAGGTAACTCTGCCTCAATAGCTTTAAAAATTTCCTTGATCCAATCAAAAATGTAGCGACCTTTTTTCAATGGATCAGAAGAAATGTCAGTAATTTTGTTTTCGAAATCGATTGCAGTTGATTTGTTTCCGGCATACACACCATTATAAAATTCAAGAGACACAAATTTCAAAGTATTGCCATCAATACGGAAGATGCTGTTTCCATCTTCTTGTATTATGTAACTATTTTCAGTCGGCAAATAGTCAAAGTACAGCCGTCTTCTCATATCGTTTCCACCTCTTTCGAATTGAATCTAGTCCTCCATCAATGTTTTGAGCCACAATATCAAGAATATTGTACTCTGGGCATTCGTATTCAAGCGCACCAGATCTAATCTTTAATCCGCTTTCATCTTTAGATAAGAAGATAAGATTGTCCACATCCAGATTAACAATAAACTGTGGATTATGCGTCACCATGATAACTTGCCTTACTTCTCCCATGTTTTTGAAACGATCCAGTAAATAATCCTTAATTGCCTTTTGTGAAATATTATCTTCAGGCTGATCAATCAAATAAACACCATCATGGTGTGTTTCCGAACAAAGCAAGTCAAAATAAATTTTAGAATCTAAGCCTGAGGACATCTCCGCATACTTATCGGTTCCTTGACTGATAATTGAATACTTCGCAGAAAAATCCTGATTCAATACCTCATTAATTGCAGATTTGAAAAATTGCAGCACCTCGGTGTCGTCATAGCGCAACAACATATCCTTTAAATCATTTTCCGTTATGGTTTCCCAATTAATTTTTTTCCCTATCTTTAATGTTTTGGCTAGAACGCTGTTGAAGTAGTCGATGCTTATTTCATCTATATTCAGTTTTGAAATAAATTCATAATCCAATATTTGATTGCTGTGGGGCAAGATTTTTTGGGTTTCCACATTAGGCTTATATACTCGAAGGGCATGTTCATAACGTATAAGCTCTACTATTCTGCTTTTTACATCAGCCGTACGCTCAGTAAAAGATGATTGCTTTTTTTGACGATCACTAATCGTTTTGAGATGTCTAGTTGAAATCGAAGTTAGGATTTTGTGAACAGTTTCTATTCTTGTATTTTCTTTATCAACTGTATCCACCTGATAATCATATCGGCGCTTCATGTTCTGTAAGCCTTTTAAAATAACTGCCAATTCATCCTGATCATCTTTAATTGTAACCAACTGTGAGATCTCATTTACAGCTACAATAATTGCCTCTAATTTTCCGGATATTTCGGTTTCTTTCTCAGAGGTTTGTTTAGCGCTTCTTGCGTTATTCACGAAAGTCATACTTTCTGCTGTACTATCATCTATAACAATTGGGAATGATAAAAGCTCTTCTAAGCGCTTATCCATTTCGAACTTACGTGACAGGTATTGACACATGCGTTCTGTTTCCGCATTTAAGACACTCCTATAGGGAAGAGGATTCACATCCGATGGAAAATATTCTTTCAAAAATTCAGAAGCATTTAATTTGTTTTCTTCAAACTTGGAACGAACTTCGCCTTGCATGTCAAAGCAAAAAATATCTTCAGGTTGAAGTTGTTTTTTTATCGATATTCCATTGTCTTTCAAGTATCTTTTATAGCCGTCTTTCACTTTGACTGATAATGATTGAGACTTTTTCTTATAGCCTGTGAGTGCATGCAACAGCAACGACTTGCCAATAGAATTATCGCCAATAATTGCATTAATTCCCTTGGATAATGGTATAGTGAATGTTGTGCCAGAGTGCTCAAATTTGATTTCCTCAAGTGTTTTTTTGTCAACATTAAAAAAACTATTAACACATTTCAACCGAGTATGGTCGGTGATTGCCATAACCAATCCTTTAAAGGTGGGAAGACACTTAGCGAAAGCATAAGGAAACGCATCAGTTAGCAGTTTTTCAGGAGTCTCTGAGGGGTACACTGACCAGTCATGGCAATCAGTTCCTGTTACAAAGCGTATTTTCTGCTCTATATCTTGCTGGAACAAAAATGCCTTGTTCAGAACTTCGTTTCTTCTATTTTTAAACTCAAACGCTTCGAAATAGTCTGTGTAAACAAATTCTAAAAATTGTTGGTTTCCTAGGCTATTGGCATCATTCTTTCTTGGGTTGCGGCTTGTTAATGTGTTTTTCTGATGAGCAATTAAAATTGTATTCATGTCAACTTCTCTCAGAAGCGCCAAGAATTCTTCTTCTCTATACGCATCATTGTAATTTGGCCTATTTTTCTGCAAAATCCTCTCCAGATTTTGAACTTTAACATCATTCTCATCGGAAAAAATTGTGACAACGTGAATAACGCTTTCTTTACCTTCGCTTGCAAAACAAACCGAGAACTCAACACCAGGAAGCACCCGTAGTATTGAGTTATCCATAGATTCAGCCGCTTTCAATCCCTGGTACATTTCGTATGAAAAGTTATCGTGATCTGTAATGGAACATAGATTTACCTTATTATCATTTAATCTTTCAATTAATACTCCGATATTTTCCAGAGTGTTATTTTTGACCTTTATTCCATCCTTATGAGCTGACACAACAGAATGAATATGTAGGTCGAATTTTAGACCTGTCTTTACAACTTTTTCCATACAATTTCCGACCCTCTCTTTATCCTAACATCTTCATTTTCCCTACGAAGTCAACTATTTCCTCGGACCAAAAAATCGATCTCCATTCAAATGAATCATGTGATCTGGCATATCAGCGATCCAAACCTCTGTTTCCCACGCAAGAGATTCTGAGAATTGCTTGAATGTCTTAAAGTCCAGGAATGCCGTAACATATATCTTCCCGGCCGTAACGCCAGTCGTCATTTCCTCGATTTCTTTGATGCGCTTAGGCTCCATCGGCCCAACGGATGTAACCGATTCGATAAAGTATAGCCAATCCTTGTCTTCAGAGTAGAGAACAACGTCAGGCATCTTGTCGTGCAACGTTATTTCAAAGCCCAAAGCACGGAGCTTGTCCACATTTTTAACCAAGTCTTTCTCTGTGGTATCCCCAACATACAGGCACTCGGAGTTGGGCGCGAAACGGGGCGCAAATTCCTCGATAATTGCTTTTTGCAGTTGGTTGTGCTTGCCCGGCGAAAATGTGAAGTCTTCACCATTGATTTTTACAGGCATTTTTCTCATTGTCCGTTTAGAGGCATAGAGATCAACAAGTGAGTCGTGATTTTCCATAAAACACGCCAAACTTCTCTCCCAGTCTGCCGTGCCAAAGCTCTGAATCAAGTGCAGCATCTCATCCGTTAAGCGATACCGATAGTTTGGACTGTTGGTTGCCTTTCCGTTATCCTCAATGAACGCTGCATTTCTAAAGTGGTGCATGGCTTGTTTGCGGAAGGTTTCACGGCTATTCTCTGCATAGGTTGTTCCGTAATTGCTGTTTGCGAAAGCAATAACATCGTGAATCCGAATCCAATTATTTGTGGCAGAACCCCATGCCTCTGCTTCTGTCAAATTAGCCATTGCAAGCAGTACACAGCAACACATACCGTTTTGCTGTTTCGCTGGAACTTTCAACGAACTCAGAATTTCTTTTGCTTCCTCTAATTTACTCATATATAGCTCCTCAAAATATTGTCACAAGTTGCTTCCGA
>UMLK01012332.1_pt1 | contig 24346 bp, 27 predicted proteins | sample 1966541 | NCBI WGS metagenome assembly UMLK01 (sample SAMEA4836198, study PRJEB28245) | human gut metagenome | biome: gut microbiome; material: fecal sample | place: Denmark | collected 2008 | reverse complement strand
CCCCCCGAAAAAAAGCCATTTATTTATCCGATAGCCGGTGCAACAGCACCGGCTATCACTTTGAAGGGAGAACTTTATGCGAAAAAAACTATCTGTACTTTGCACGACATTCCTACTGCCCCTGCTGATGACCGTTCCAACGTTTGCGGCGGACAGTTCTTTTTCCGATGTTGCCCCGGACGCACCCTATGCTGAAAGCATCGCCTATCTGGTAGAGCATGGCATTACCAACGGCACCGGCGCGGACACCTTCTCCCCGGACGCACCCGTGACCGTCCGCCAATGGTCGGTCATGCTATGCCGCGCCTATGGATTGCCCATTGAGGGCGACACATGGGAAGAAATGAGCTACGTCGCCATGGTTGAGGCGTACAGCCACGGCTGGATGTATTCGTCCATCTTCTCTGCGCCGGAGACACAGATGTGCCGGGGCGCACTCTATGACAGTGCCTTTGCCGCCGCAGGTATCCCCATTTACGACAACACTCTCTACGATAGAGAAGCTCTGAGCGCCTATGAAAACACCCTGCGGATTGCCGGAGAGTTTCAGCTCTGCGACAGTTGTTCCAATCCGCAGGAGATCGTCACCCGTGCTGAGACTGCCCGACTTCTTCACGCCATTCTCACACGGGATCTGACCGTGGAAGCCCCCACCGTGCCGGTGAAACTGAAGAATCCCACCGACATCAACGCAAACGATTTCCTGTTGGAATTGCAGAAAGTGCCGGAAGCCATTCTTGCGGAGTTCAATCAGCGTGGCTGGGCCTACAGCATCGATTTTGACCGCGTGGCGCAGTTTGCCGAGGAACTGAATGTGAGCTGCATCGGCGTGACGGACTACGCCGCAAAAACCATCTATGTTTCCGAGGCCAGTGCCACCGTACACGAGTTTGGACATTTCCTTGATAAAGTGCTTGGCTTCCCCGCAGAGCATGAGCGGCTATTCTGTGAGGAAGCAGAAAGCTCCATTCTCCGCGACTACGCTAAAACAAATGCTCATGAATACTTCGCAGACTGCTTTGTGTACTGGATCATGTACAACGAAAGCGCCAAGCGTATGGAGCGGTTCAAACAATCTGCCCCGCAGACCTATGCATACTTCGAGTCACTAACTGCGCAGATGCTCTCGTGAAATCGCATGTATAACGTTGCTCCTCTCATCTAAATACTGGTCTATGAGTGCAGCGAAGAAGAAACTGCTACGTTGCTCCCGGTGATGGAGGCCGTTTTAACTGCTTTGCGATCCGCTCAGGCCGTGGAGATCAAAAGAGCTACATAAACAGAAAGAGCCTGCTGCCCTTGTGATTGGGTAGCAGGCTCTGCGCTTTATACGTCCGGCTCTTGACTAAAAACCATTTTCAGTTTTACCACATCAATCTGAATCTCTTTCTTGCACTTCGGACAATAGAGCGGAAATTTTACCAGGACAGTATCTTCATACACCTTTGTTCGCGTCTTTCCATCGCAGATTGGGCAGTGAATCCACAGTGACCCTTGTTTCTGATTAACCATTTCCGCCGTCCTCTCGCTGTCATGCCTCTGCGTCAAGCGCCTGGTTTTGCACAAATCAGGAGGGATAGGCCCTCAGCTTGACAATTATCTATTATTTCTTGCTATTGGGGAAATATCACTTTTCGAGGAAACAGTTAAATTTGCACTTTAATTATTTAACGCTAATGCGTATTTCGCGCATGGAATCATTGTAAGTTGGCTGAATGAGCAGTTCTTTTTCTGCGGTGCTCCCATCTTTCAACTTGGCATTGACGGTGATGCTGATTTCTTTCGCCGTCCATTGACCATTAACACTTTCAATTCTGTACTCAAGGTAAATTTCCAAAGAATTTTGATCATTATAATTAACGGTATAGGTATTTCCTACATAAGAATATGCGTAAGTACCATTAGGCGAACGCCGCGTGGCGTACACGGGAAATTCATCAAGCGCCGTGTTTTCTGTTACTGACTGAGTAGCAAACCAAGCATTATTTTGGCTTAACTCAGCCATGTTTGTTGCATTTGTCTCGTTGTTAATCGTATAGGAGATAGTATCTATGAACGCAGGTGAATTTGGACAGGCCCTCAATAATTTTTTCTGCACTGTCCTCTCTGCATGAGCATTCTCCTATAAAATGTGGAATTAATTTGCAGTATCTGCTATTATAACAGAGAAATCGACTTGAGGGCGGTGAATAGTTCTATGATAGTGTATCTGCAAATGATTGAGACGGACGAGGACAAGTCCAAGTTCGAAGAAATATATCAGGAATATAGGAACCTAATGTACTATGTGGCTTACAAACGAATGCAGCATGAACAAGATGCTGAGGATGTAGTCCACCATGTATTTGTTAAGATTGCTGAAAATATTAAAAACATTGAGCCTGTGAGTCCAAAAACCAAGCAGCTTATCGTAACTATGGTTGACAACAGGGTGACGGATGTATTCCGTGTCAGAGGCAAGCATCCTGTTGTGATGTACGATGACGAGTTGAAAAACAGTCCTGTCACAGAAAATGAACGTGAGGATTTGCTGACGGAGTGTATTTTAAATCTGCCTGAGCAGCAGCGCATGGTGATTTGGATGAAGTATAAGCAAGGCTACTCCCTACGAGAAATTGCGAAGGCACTCGACATATCATTAGTGTGGGCACAAAAAATCGATCAGCGTGCGAAGAAAAAGCTAGAGGAACTTTATTTGGAAGGTGGTGGTATTTTATGATTACGGAAGAAATGCTGTGTGCAGCTGCCGCCAGATCCTGTGAAATTTATGTGTCCTATCTTGAACGTGGATATACTCCTGAGAACCAACATGAATTCTCTCTACAATTTGAAAAGAAGATAAAAAAACTAAAGCGGAAAGCGGATCATCCTGTTTTTTATCACGCCACGAAGCGCATAGCATCAATTGTGCTTGCAATCCTCATTACAGGAGGTGTATGGATTGCTGTTGACGCGGAGGCAAGAGCAACTTTCGTTGGCTGGGTAAAGGAAGTCTATGAAGAGTTCTTTGTTTATCGGTTTAATGATGAGACTGATATTCAGAATGAACCCTATGAGTACGAATTCACATGGTTGCCAAATGGATATGTGAAGTTGTACGAGAAAGATACGGGGTCTCGGATAACTAGGCTTTATAAAAATGAAGCGGGGCAAATGCTCCAATTTAATTGCGTTTATGATCCCAATGAGACAGACATTTATGTAATTGCGCCGACGGCTACGGTTGATGATGCTGTTGTCAATGGATATGCAGCAGATTTTATAATCTCTGGAGATGAGAGAGCTGCCAATGTTCTTATGTGGATAGATTCGAACAACTGTGCTTTCTATATCTCTGCATATTTGGAAAAAGAAGACTTGGTGAACCTTGCTGAAAGTCTTTATGAAAAATGATTTGAAACATTTTTGAGTTGAGTGTCCAAAATCGCCTCCTTTCATCGTATTTAGTGTACGAGATAGAAAGGAGGTGATTTTATGAAGAAACGCATTCTTGCTATGGCGAGTGTTCTAATCCTCATGCTCACTATTCCTGCGTATGCTGTACAGAGTCGGGCACCTGCCGTACTTCCGAGCTTGTCCTTTTCTGGAACGAAAGCTACTTGTGAGGTGTTAGTTACTGCCGACAATTATATGGATGATATTTATCTAGAAATTGAACTGTGGCGTGGTAGTGTAAAAATTGAAGACTGGACAGTTAGCGGAGAAGGATTCATCGATTTTAGTAAAACTGCAAGTGTGGCAAAAGGTAACACCTATACGCTTAAAGTGTATGCTGAGATCAACAATGTAGAGATAACTCCTGTGAGCCTTACAAAGACGTATAGGTAACGAAAGAAAATGTGACTTGCACATGCAAGTCACACGGGGTATACCCCGTGTGACTAATGGCTGTTCTGTGACATAAAGATTGCGAATAGGCGGTGATACATTGAAGTCCAAAAGACTTTTTGGTATAGTTTCCACCTTGATAATAGGACTGCTATGTTGCAATTTGTTGTCAGGGAGAGACTCTAAAATATAAAAAATCCCTTGACATGTTTACTTTCTAACTGAAGACAGCTCCTTTCCAAAAAAGGAGTTGCTTCAGTTGGGGAAATTGGAGGATTTAATCAAGAAGGCAAAGAACTATGATAACGTTGCAATGCTTGAAATCGTAGATATGTTTCAACCTGTTGTGCGTAAGTACTCCAGAATGATGAATCATGATGAGGACATCGCTTCGGAGCTTGTACTTGCACTCATAGAGTTGGTACATAACATTCGATTGGACAAGCTGGATGCCCCGAACGATTATGTGCTAATAAGCTATATCGGTAGATCCCTGTACCAAAAATACATTTACGTATCCCAGAAAAGATGTGCGGTTGTCAATTGTGAGGCATCATACGAAGATGATGCTGAACTCGAACGGGCCAGCTATGACCCTACCATACCGAAGTTTTCCAACGACATTGAAATGATGGATTTCTTGAGAAGAGAATTGACAAACAAAGAATGGTTCTGCGTCCAGTTAATCGTACTACAAGGACATACAGCGACGGAGGTGTCAGAGAAATTGGGAATTACAAAGCAGGCGGTAAATCAATGCAAGAATCGGGCGCTGAAAAAGCTTAGAAATCGCCTTTAGTATAACATCGTAGGTCGAGTAATAGAGAAGATGCAACAACTAAGGGCTCTTCAAAAAAGGCTAAAAGACTCTACCCTGTTTTGCGTCGGAGCTATCGTTATGCCCAAAGTCCGAGTGGTAAAAAACGGCACCAGCTAAGAGCTGCTCGATGGTAATGGCTCAGACTAATTCCACAATATAAAAGCCAAATTGCCAATTTGTTATCGGTTCCTCGACCGCTGCGTTATCCAACGGATAATCGTATCGACTTCACGGTGACGGCGCACTACTTTTACCCCTATCCGCGCTGGGACGAGACTTATGACGAGCGCGACAAGCGGCTGGAAACAAGCTATGAGTACACGCGCACCTATATAGACTCGTGGAGCAGCGAAGGAACATACAGAGCGATTGCCTCTGGACAACACAGCGTAACCCGAGGGAAGAGCTATACACTGAAACTGAACTATAGCGTCAATGGCGTTGCCCAGCCTGAGCAAAGCGTAACAAAAAAGTGCCAATAGCAACAGTAACATACTTAAAAGCTCAGGAACAACCACAGACCTTCATTTCAAGTTAAGGCAATCATCCGTACAATTACATTAGATTAGAAAAGGAGTAAGTTATGAAAAAAATGACTCGCACTATGATCTCGGCAGTCCTAGCGTTGTCTCTTTCTGTTGTCTCATGTTTTGCCCTTCCTATTCTTACCGAAAATGAAGTCGATTTTACTGCGACAATTGCTTCGTCAAACACAGTTAATGTTTGTGCTAATTTTTCCTATTCTAATGCTCAGATTAACGAAATAAATAATGGGCATTCTGGATTAGGCGTCTATACTCTCGATTTCTGTGCCGAACCGGTAAGTGGTGTACCAGCGAAAATGGGATACTCTGGTGACTATTATACGAACTTCCCGAATCCATATCCCGATGCAGATGATGACGATGGGAACGGGTATAATGAGGAGTTTGAGATTGCAATTCAGGGCCGACTTACAATGGGAAAGGCGTATGTATTACGGGCTGAATATGTAAAGGCTCATAGTGTTACTTCGGGGGCCATTAACTTGAATGAGCAGTATTCTGTTGCCGTGACAGTTGGTGGAGATAAATTCAATACAGTTCCAGGTACATCCAATACTATTGCGACTGCATGGCTCACTAGTGGAAGGAGCCGTAGCGCTGTCGAGCCAAATGTACTGAACTCGCAAAAAGAAATTCCTACTGAGTGCCTATTAAAGGAGCAGGCCACATCGATTGAAGAGCTTGACGCTGTTATCCTGCGCAACGAACAGGACTATCAAAATATGCTGGCAACGAATTCCCGCCCGCAGCAGATCACAAGCGTTGTTACATTTGATGGCCCAATCACAATGGACAACCTGAAGAGTCTCTTAAATGAATCTGGAGCAACTCTGCTCAATTATCAGGCAAAGTTTATCAACGCCGCAGGAGACTGGTGCACATACGGAAGTAACACTTTAGATGAGAAGCTTTTAGTCGATAAGGCGAATACTGCGGCAATTGGAGCTGGCGTTCCGCACACGTCGTATGAAGGAATTGTATGCGCTGAATTAGAGTTCCAGACTGATACTCCCGCATATGATGTCCTTAATAAATCCGACCTTGTCTATTTTGTGGATACGAGTCGAGCTTTGGTCGCCGATAACAATCAGAATTATATCCTGCCCAGTTATGCTTGGGAGCTTGCCAGCCTTAGGGAGAACTAATATGCTTTGTACGCACAATCCCGTAATGGGCGTTCCAATTTGCGTTTTCCTGTTTGCTATAGCCATTGTTGCTACCATTTGGAAGGCGATTTCCTTAATGATCACACGTCAGCGAAATTTGGGACTACCTTCATATGCAAAACCGTTTTCTTGCTTTTTGTTAGGCGTGGTTAATATCGTATTCTCCTTTTACTTCCTTTTGCGCTGTGTAACTCATAATTGGAACTGGGGCTATGAAATGAGCTTGGAACATGAACTGAGATCTTCGGATTTCGGATTCGCGGGCCTTTTATGGTTTGTCTCTATGCTCCTAATACTTACCGCAATCAGAATGGTAGCGCGATCGAAAAGTTGACTTGCTATTATGTCAGGAGGTGTATTTTACATTTTTGAGATTTACGGTAACTCCTTTTTGGAACCAGGAAGTGAATCTGTATTTGTTCCCGCATTCTTCCTTGCAATTGCTATTTTTATCTTTATATTACTACCGATTCGCAAACAAAGCATGAAGAGCTGCCTTTTGTCTATATGTGGGGTGCTGCTTCACGTACCAGCTTTCTACTTCTTATTTTGCAGCGCATCGAACAATCTTGGCCGAGGGCAATCTCCTGAGATGTGCTCATTTTATCTAGGGATCGCCGGAGTCTTATGGGGAATTGCGATGATATGCTTTCTGAAATCCATTAAGTTTTTCCTATCTCACGAGTAACCCATACACTTGTTGTTAAGAAGACAAGCAAAACAGTACAAAGGTATGCTGGCAGCTTGCAGCTGCCAGCATACCTTTTAGTACAACGAAACGATGTTGTTTTTTACCTCCTTACAAAACTGTGCTACCACAAAATAAGTAAGAATCTGCGTTTATGTGATTTTGAAGAATCCTAGAGTGACATAATAAAATAGAGACGGGCTTGGGGATATTCTTATGAACTTGCGACGTAACAATTCAACTAATATCAATATATTATTAACACGGAGGCGGGAAATGAAAGATTATTTGAAAACGCTAAAGCAAGAGAAATCCAACCGTTTCTTTATAGGAATTGCAATGTTGCCAACACGTAGATGTTTCATTTCGCCTGAATGAGTTCAAATTATATTTTCCTTTGGAATATTTGCAATCCGATATCGGGTGGATATATAAATTTAGTTAGTCTTTACCTTTGTCCTTCGTCTTAAAACTTAAAAGGACTTCTTTCAACTTCTGCGGTAGTGGCAGCCCAACTGCCACAGAGTTTTCTAATATGCTTACGACCTCGTTTGCACAATAGAACAAAATTGTCATCGCTTGAATTGTCGAACCATCACCAATCAGATATCCATCAAGCACATGACACATCGATAAAACAACAAAAATCATGACTTTTAATGATATCCCTTTAAATCCTATTTTGCTCGATAGGCGCTTTTGATGTATCGCTACACAAATACCAGTTATGTAGTCCAAGATTACTAGTAAAATCAAAATGTACAGATGGTCCACGTTTTCTGTTCCTATAAAAAATTCAAGCAGTTTTTTTCCGTTATTCATATAAGCTGTTCTCCTTTCAAACTTATCCTATATCAAAAGAGAGGCAGTGCAACGGATTGTAAACGTGTGAGCGCTATTTACTTATGCCATAAGGAGTTATGTGTGAAAACTCAGAATTGTGGAAAAACTCCAACTATACAGCCTTTCCCCGTGGTGCTACAATGAAGCTGTATTTCAGGGCGAAGTAAGTTAGGGCGGAGTAAGTTAGGAAAGAAAGAGTGGAAAGGAGGTAGTATGCCCTTTGCACAGCTCATGGCGGTTTTACCGCTTAGAGATGTGGCATGCTCCTTGCGAGTACCGTCGAACCCAAACGGCTTGAAATATAATAAGGACGAGAACGAAACCGTAATTGCTCATAGGAGTGATTGCGGTCTTTTTTTGTTTCGTCAAAAGAAAGGAGTCAGGCAATGAATGTCCAATAGCAAGCTGATCGAGCTGAGTTACTATGACCCATCCGCACAGGTGCGCTTGTCGGCCTATGCGGATACGCTGGTACTCGACCACGATCAAAACGGCAGCATCATCAGTGCCATCCGCTTCGGCGGCTATCCCGAAATGGTGCGGGCAATGGCAGATGCCATCTACGGCGGCGCGACGATAGAAGCCGCCCAAAACGACACGACCCGAATGCTCCAAAGCAGCCTCAAAAGTTATCAGCGGCAGATCACGCACGATGGGATCTACGCCGTGGCAACATTGATGGCTGCGGACACCGTACAGGAGGATGACGGAAGCGGCAAGCATGAAAAAGACGAGGATACAAACCTCGTAGATACGGAGCAGATGGAGCTGCAGCCCCGCAGGTGCTACATCTTCTGTCCTGCCAGGGATCAAAAGCGGCTCTTTGAGGAACTGGATCACAAAACGGCAGCGCCGCTGATCCCGGAATTTCAGGACTATGTGCTCAGCAGTTTGCGCCAACGGGGAGATCTCCGGCAACTGGAGGTCATTTCCCTGAAAGAGCGGATGGACGCATGGGTGCTGGATCTGAAGCCGCAGGATCAGAATGTGGTGGAGGTGCTGGAGCAGGGCTTGCAGAGCGGAGCCATCCAGATCCCCGGTGCAGTCCCCAATATGCCAGACGGTTTTGAAAATGTGGAAAATGTCACAGGCTATCTCAACACCTTTGGCGTTACCGTAGCTGACCGTATCCGCAGCCAGTTTATGCCCCTTTTTGATCCTGCCAAGGAACCGCTTTCCGACGAAGTGCTCGCTATCAACGACTGCATCATGAGCCGTGTGGGATATTCTCTCTACGATGCGCAGCTTGCGGTGGCAGAAGCCGTCAAGCGGCAGCTTGCGCGTAAGCGTGTGGCGCTCATTATCGCAGAATGCGGTAGTGGCAAAACGAAGATCGGTTCGACTGCTCTTGGTGCTTTGCACGGGCTGTGGGCCGATCAGAAGAGGAAAGACGGCAGGAAATCCTTTGGCATCGTCATGTGTCCCTCCCATGTCACACAAAAGTGGGTGCGGGAGATTGGAGAAACGCTCCCAGATACCTACGGCATGGTGGTGCGCACGATTCGGGATCTCAACCGCCTGTATGCAATGTATGAGGAGGGCGACAAAAGCGTATTCGCTGTTTTTTCCAAGGAGCAGGCGCGGGATGGCTATATGCGTTACCCCGCCGTGCGTTGGAATCGACGCAGACGCGCGTTTCTCTGCCCAGACTGCGACGGTGTGATCGAAATGGAGATCAGCGAGGACGGCAGCCGCTATACGGTGCCGGCCGACCAGTTCTTTTTTCAGAAGGAGCACAAGAAAAATCACACCTGTCCCCATTGCGGTACGCCGCTATGGTCCGCGGTCAATCCGGACAAACGGATCGACTGGGTGAAGATCGGAGAATACGGATGGGTCTACCGCTACGGCGCGCAGGCACATCTGCATCGTACCAAAAACGAGCGTGTTCTCGATCAGCTCACTGAGATCGCCCAAAATCCGGATGCATTCTACCCGATCCGCGGAGCGCACCGGCGGTTTCCCCTGAGTACCTACATCAAGAAAAAGCTGCACGGGCGCATCGACGGCTTCCTCTGCGATGAGCTGCACGAGTACAACAACAATAGCGGGCAGGGCGATGCCATGGCAGAGCTGTACGGCGCGTCCAGGTGTTTTGTCGGAATGACGGCAACGCTTATCAACGGCTATTCCTCCGGCATTTTTCACCTGCTCTACCGTATCGTCCCCGGGCTGATGCTCAAGGATGGCAAACGCTACAAAAGCCCCGGTGATTTCGATGCGGAGTACGGCGTGGTGGAAAATACCTATGAGATACAGGATGCGGAGTACAATTCCAACCGGCGCACCAGTAAGCGCAGAACAAAGTCAAAGCAGCTGCCCGGCGTATCGCCGCTGGTATTTTCCCGTTTCCTGCTGGAATACACGGCATTTCTCTCCCTCTCCGACATGGGCAAAGACCTGCCGGACTACGAAGAGATCCCCGTACCGCTGGAGATGCCGGAGGATGTACGCACGGCCTATAAAGAGGCGGAACACGAATTGCAGAAAGTCCTGCGCACAGACCGGAAGGCGGCGCAGAAGATCCTGTCCACCTATCTCAATTTGCTGACGGTTTACCCGGATCAGCCCTACGATCAGCCGGAGGTAGTGCATCCCATAAACGGAATGCCCATTGTAACGCCAAAGAACTGCGGCGATTTTTCCCGTCTGCTTCCCAAGGAGGAACGGGTATTGGAGCTGGTGCGGCAGAAGGCGGCAAACGGAGAGCGCGTGCTCATCTATACCAGTTGGACGCGCACGGATTCACAGAAAAAGCTTCAGGAGCTTCTTTGCTCGGAAGGCTATCGGACAGAGATCCTGACGCCGCAGATCGCTACGGATAAGCGGGAGGACTGGGTCAACAAGCGTGTAAAGGGCGGTTTGCAGGTGCTCATCACCAACCCGCGCTGCGTGGAAACCGGCCTTGACCTCAATGCCTTTACCACCATTATCTTCTACTCCATGGGCTATAACCTCTTTACGCTGCGGCAGGCATCCCGCCGGTCGTGGCGGATCAATCAGACCGCCCCCAGAGTGGAGGTATATATGCTCTACTACGCCGATACCATGCAGGCAAAGGCCATGAAGCTGATGGCCTCCAAGTTGGCGGTAGCAGGCATCATCGAGGGGACATTTTCTGAAGAGGGCCTTGCGGCCATGAGTGATGTAAAGGATCTGACCTCACAGATGGCAAAGGAGCTGGCGCTGGGAATCCGGGATAATGTGGAGGATATTGCGGCGGCCTTTCGGAAAATGGCTGTCATGAACCCGGAGCGGAAAAAGAACATCGCAGCTGCGCAGCTGAAAGAGACTGCGGCAGAAGAACAAAAAGCACCCGCAGCCAAGGATTCCTTCGGCGTGCGCACGGCGCAGGCGCAAGTGCGTCAGGCACTTTATGAAGGGCTGCTTGCCAGGACTGCGGAAGAACAGAAGAAACGGAAGTCGAAGAAGGCAGAGGTGGATGAAAACCAGCTGTCGATCTTCGGCTTTGCTGCGTAAAGGAGGAGATTATTTGAATGTAACGATCAATCGGGCGGAAATGCTGAGCGCCATCAAGCGTGCATCAGCCATCGCACCGGCGGATTCGCCGTTGGACGTGCTCCGGGGCGTTTTGCTGGAGGCGGATGCCGCCGCAGGAAAGCTCACCGTCACCTCGACTAATCTGGAAGCGGCACTGGAGGAAAAGCTCCCCTGTGCCGTTCAGGAGAATGGGGCGCTGGTATTTGGCGCGAAGATGCTTGCAGAAATGCTCTCACGGCTGCCGCAGGATACCGTGCAGCTCTGCCGGACGGAAAATCAGGGGCGCATGACGCTCAGAAGCGGAGACGCCTGCTATGAAGTGGATGTATGGGAGCGAGGCGCTTTTCCAAAGCCGGATCTTCCTTTTCCGGAGGATACCGTCAAACTCAGCGGGATTCCCGCTATGGCGCAGCACACCGTATTTGCAACCGCACAGGATAACAGCAAGCCGCTTCTCAAGTGCGTCAATCTCATGTTTACCAGCACGGGACTGCGCGCGGCCGGCAGCAACGGAAACTGTATCGTGACGGCCAGAGGTGACAATCAGAGCACGGGTGATGTGAGCCTGCTCATCCCCGCCGCCTCGCTTGGAAAGCTCTCGAATATGTGCCAGGACAAGGATGAATTCCGTGTCGGCACCACGGGAAAGAGCATCGTCTTTTTCCGCGAGAACTTCCTTTTCAGCGCGCGGCTCATGGAGGGCGGCTACATCGATACGGATCAGTTGGTAGGCAGCATCCGGAATGCGTTTACCGTGCTGACGGATATTCACGACATGAGAGCGGCGCTCTCGTCCGTCCTAAGCATTGGCACCGGAAACCGGGTGAAGCTGAGCTTTCAGGATCAGCGCCTTGTATTCCAATGCGCAGGCGATTGCGTCAGCGCATCGGCGCCCATTGAGGTAATTGCATTGACCGGCGCTCCTGCGGGGGACTACTGGTTCAACGCAAAGCAGCTTGTCACCTGCCTGAAAGCCTTGAGCGGCACGGTCACGCTGGGGATCGCGCAGGGCGGAATGCTGACGCTTGCCACGCAGGATGCCTACTATCTGCAAAGTGCCATGCGGCCGGAAGCACAGAAGAAAACTCAAAAAGCCGCGCAGCCGGATGCTGCGAAAGCGGCGTAAGGAGGGATGCCTTTGGTAGAGATTCCGACGATCTGCCGCTATTGCGGCGGTGCAGTCCATCTTGTTCCCGCGGCAAAGGTGTATGGCCCCGCGGCGGCAAAAAGACTGGGCTTGGAACGTGAGAAATTTTATCAATGTCAGAACTGCAATGCCCGTGTGGGCTGTCATAAGGGCAGCACGCGGCCATTGGGCAATCTTGCCAACGAAGCCCTTCGCATGAAGCGGATGGAGACCCATCAGGTCTTCGACAGCTTCTGGAAGGAGCGGGGCATGAGCAGAACGCAGGGCTATAAGTGGATGGCAAAGAAGCTGAGACTCTCTGAAGAGCTTGCCCACATCGGCGGCTTTGAGATGGATCGGTGCCAGAAGCTGATCCGGCTATGCGAAAAGGAACGAAACAAAGAGAAAAAGAAGGAGACAGCATAAATGTGTGAGAGAACATATTGCCGGCATGAGCATGAGAGACTTTGCTCGTGTCCGCCGGTCACTTGCAGGGACGCCCTTGGAATGGCCGCGCATTTGGCGGAGAACATGGAGAAAGTCCAATGGAGCCTGACCTACAACAGCCTGAAGGAGATAAAGCCCTATCAGTTGTGTCTGGTCGGGAAATGCAGGATCTGCGGCGGGCGGCTGTGCATGGAGCAAAGGCCCGTTGAGGCGGATAGCACTGACGGTTTCCTTGCTGCGGTATACCGGCATTTATACCATTTTCGCCGCTCCATCGGTCAGTGCTTGCCTCGCGCGGCGTTTCGCACAAAGTTTGTAGAGATGTTCCGTAAGGAGGATCGCGCCGCTGTTGAGGACTGGCTGAGCATGCCGGAAAACCAGTCGATCCATGCCATGATCTGCGGAAATGCGAAGAGAGTCTATACCATCGTCCACTCCTGGGCGGACGCGGATCAGGGCAATTTTCCTGCTCCGGAAGGTATGGCAGCCTTCACTGTGAAGGAGGTGGCCCGTAAGGAGCTTGCGCGCCTTGTGGCGGAGGAAAAGGAAAATCGGACGATCCCGTTTCCGGCAGAAGAATACTGTGAGGAGTACGGCGAGGATTTCTGGGAGGCTTACTGGGACGGCTATGCCGCCGGATGGTTTACCCGCTATGAGATCATCGAAAGTCCGTTGTACGCAGAGAATATCGAAGAAAAAGGAGGTGCGGCTGATGATGCTGCGAAAACCGACCTGCGCTGATTGCCCACATAATCTCCAATACATGGAAAGATTGCCGATCAAGAAAAAGGGCGTCACCATGCACTTGGGGGAGCGTTTCTGTGTTGCGGGAAAGCGCGCGAGGAAATTCAAACGCAGTGATCCCAAAACCTATGTGCCAAGCTGGTGTCCCAGGCTCAAGGCTCCCTGTGAGCTGCGGATCTATGGCTTCAAGAATCAGAGAGAATGGAGGATGCACCGCAGTATGTGCGCGTATCTGGGCGAGGATACTTCTCCATCTGCATTCCGCTATGCGGTGCGCTATGAAGGACATACCGATCTGGCACCGTATGAGTTTTTCGAGTGCTGCAATGAAAAATCGGATGATGAGATTTTGGGTGCAGCAGTCCAGCACTACGATGTTGTGGAAATCGACGACGGTATCAAGCCTGCCTTTTTCTACAAAACGGAGCATGGCTATGAGCTTTTATTCTCGTTTGATGCCAAAATTGCCAAGAAGAATATCAGGGAGGAAATTGATTGAAGGAAACTGTAAAAAGCTGCAGCAACTGCCGATATTCCTATGATCTGCCGAGCAATCGCGGACCGATGGCAAAAACGCAGTACTGTAGAAACAAGAACTATAATTCCGTGAACTATACCACCAAAATGTTGCTGGAGGACTGGGACCAAGGCCACTGCCGCTTTTGGGCGTCCATACCAGAGGAAGGAAACGACAATGAAAAATAATTACTCAATCGCTCAGCGCAACGCCATTGTGGAAGCAAATCTTTGGTGCATCGACAGCGTGATCCGTCAGAATCGCCCGCTCATGAGAGCGGCTCGGCTGGAATATGACGATGTGTACCAGCAGCTTGCCCTGCGGCTTATCAAGGCTGTGGCGGGCTATGACCCGGAAAAGGGACGCCTGGAGCAGCACATTTTCGCCCAGCTCAAATATGAACTTCTCAGCTGCAAATCGGCCTACCGGCTCTGCGGTATGACCGGCACACCGCCCTCATTCCGAAAGAGCCATATCATTTCCATCGACGCGCTCTCTGAGGACAGCAGCCTCTATGAAGAGGCGCTGGCGGCGTAAGGAGGCACGGAAATGACGCTGAGAGATAAGATGCTGGCGGTCATTGCGGATACCAATGATAGCGTAGCTGAGCGGGAGGAATTGGTGGAGATGATCGCCATTGCCCTGCTGACGCGAAAAAACCTGTTTGTTCTGGGTGAGCCGGGACAGGCCAAGAGCTATGCCATCAACCTGTTCCGTCGGCACATCACCGGTGCGCGGCAGTTTGAGAGGCTTCTTTCCAAGCAGAGCGATGAAGAACAGCTTTTCGGCCGTGTCGATCTTGCGAGTCTGCTGCCGGGCTCTGTGCCGCCGACCGTGCTGGAGCAGGACGCAACCTATCAAAACCAGCGCTTCAACCTGCGTGTCCTCGTCGAGGGCATCGGCTCCATGAAGGACGAGCCCGCAACATGGGAAAAGCTCAAGAGCGGCACCGAAAAGCTGGAGCTTTATCGTGCAGCGCTCTCGGCGCTTCACAAAAGCGAGCCCACGGTGCAGACAGCCGGCAAAATTCCAGAGGCCGATATCGTATTGCTGGATGAGATCTTCAAGTGCAACGACGGCGTGCTGAACTCACTGCTCACCGCCCTCAATGAGCGGAAATACACCAACGAGGGACGTACCTATCCCATTCCGGTCATTTCTTTTTTTGCAGCCTCCAATGAGATCCCTAATTTCAACGATCCGCAGGAAAAGATCCTGGAAGCGCTGTATGACCGCCTGGAACTGAAGGTCGTGACGGCCAATATGGAGGATCGGGGCACGCGCCTTGCCGTTTTGAAGAATAAGCAAACCGGCGCCTTCGGACAGATCTCCGCCACAATCACGTTGGAGGAATTGCGGCAAATGCAGCAGGAGGTCGCGTCGATCCTCGTTCCCGACGCCATCAACGAGTTGGCTGACGATATCCTCTGCGAGCTTCGTAAGGATATGGCGGTGTCGGACCGAAAGTATCTGGGCTATTATCCCATCGCGCAGGCCAAGGCATGGCTTTCCGGCCATGACAAGGTAGAATCCTGTGACCTTCTGGCGCTGAAGAATTATCTCTGGCGCCTGCCCTCAGACCGTGAAAAGGTGGAAGCGGTGCTCACCCGCCTGTGTGTCAACCCCATGCAGGATAAGGTCAACAATATCCGCGGTATGGCGTTGGAATCCCAGGAGGAATTTGACGCTGCGCTGGGGGATGGCAGCAAGGCCGATACTGTGCGCAAGGCATTTATCAAGCTGCGCGGTGAATTGACGCATCTTTATCAGATGCAGTGCAGCCTTCGCACGGCGGCGCAGTCTGACAGCGAGATTGCGCTGGTGGATGACCTCTTGGCTGATTTGGAGAAGATCAGCCGCAAGGCCCACGAGCAGACACATTTTACTTATACGACGCTGGAAGAGATCGCAGCGTTAAATTAAAGAATATTGGAGGAATCACGATGCTGAACAAGATCATTCTTATGGGAAGACTCACGCGCGATCCCGAACTGCGCAGGACGGAGAGCGGTACCGCCGTTTGTTCGTTTTCAATCGCGGTGGATCGGGACTTCAAGTCCAAAAACGGGGAAAAGGAGACGGACTTTATTGATATCGTTGCTTGGCGCGCCACGGCGGAGTTTGTGAGCAAGTATTTCACAAAAGGCCGCATGGCCGTCGTGGAGGGCCGGCTCCAGATCCGCGACTGGACGGACAAGGAAGGCGGCAAGCGCCGCAGTGCCGAAGTCATTGCAGACAATGTCTACTTCGGAGACTCCAAGCCGAAAGACGGCGGTGAGGAGGATGATATTCCTGCCTATACCGGAGCGCCCGACAGCTTTGCCGTGCCGGACGGCTTTACACCAGACTTTGGCGGCGAATCCGGGGAAATGCCATTTTAAGAGCACCAAATAAGCGAGGGAGGGCATCAGCCCTCCCTCCATATAAAAGATAAGAGGAGAAAACAAAATGAGCATTGTTTTTACGGAAGTACGGATCGAAGACCGTGGTGGCGTGGAGCTTTCCTTTATGGAGGGTGGTTGTTTGGATGAACTTGATATCCGCGAGCTTTTGAAGCACGACCAGCCCTTCCGCGATATGTGGGACGCAGTAGGCAGCGACGCAAGGATCGCCGTCCAGCAGTATCGTTTCCGGGGCGGCAAACAGGGAGAAGAATTGGGTGACGAAAACCACTTCGCCCTGATGCGCGCGTATGATCGCGCACTCTCAGACGAGGACGGATCTACTTTTGTCGAACGGGACGATGTAGACTGGCTGGATGACTTTGAACTCACCAAAGACGATCTTACGGATGGTAAGTGACAAACTCGCATTGATAGGGGAGCGTTTTATATGGAAACGAGTATTCTTAGCGCCTATTCCAAGAATGAATGCCAGAAGTATTTTGACTATCTGGAACGGCTGCGTCAAAGCGGCGAAACAAATATGTACGGAGCCGTACCATACTTGCAGGAAGAATTTCCGGAGCTGCGATATTCGCCGGAACGGGCAAGAAAAATTCTGTTGGCGTGGTTCGGCACATTTCGAGAGAAGGAGGCGGATACAAAATGCTGAAGCCCTACCGGACAGTTCAGGATGTTCTTTCCTCTCCGTGGGCGCAGGTGCAGAGAGTGAAACGTAGTCCGCAACAGACAGACCGCGTTTTGCGCTCGACCAAACTGGAGGATAGCATTTACCGGGATCTGCGCATGGAGGATACGGGTATGGACGAGATCGAGAACAGCGCAGGCGAAAAGCTGCGCTCTTTTCCAGCGCTCTCGCGGGATATTTTCCAGTCCTTTTATTCCCTGATGCCCCGGCGCAACGCGGACGATGACCTCTCAGTAGCGGCGAGGAAGATCAACATGCCGATTCTGGAGCACATCACCCAAAGCGAAGACTACCCCACGCTCAAGGAGGTGTGTGAAGGACGGGAGCTTCCGGCCTATGAAGCGGCGGCAGAGTTTGCTGCCCAGACCTCGGGAGAACTGGATGACTTACTTTCCCAATTGGGCGGAAAACCCGGCGCTGTACAGACGCTGGAAAAGCTGGAGCAGGCAGAGAAAACCGCAGAGGACAAGCTCGCGGCACTGCTGGAGCAGCTTCGTGGGGCTCCGCAGGACGATCCGGCTCTGAGTGCCGCTGTGGTAAAAGCCGCCAATGACGCCGAGAGCAAACGGCGGCAGGCAGATGCGGTCAATAAGCTCGTTGACGCCGGCCTTGCGCAGAATCAGGCAGAAGCCGGTGCACTGATCGCCCACGCGGTGTCTGCTGCCGCGGAAAGGGCGGAAGAGGTACAGACGATCCTCGGCGCATGGAGCGACGCTCCCGGTGATATGCGGAAGACAGACGCGAATGCGGCGCTTTTGGAGCGTGTGCGCGATAGTAAAACGCTGCGGGACATTTCCCGCTATCTGGGACGTTTTCGGGAGATTTTCGCGCAGGGCAAGCGCAATGGCTATGCCTATGGCCGCGGGGAAAAATATGCGTTGGAGCTGGGAAACGATCTATCTCGCGCACTGACCTCCGAGCTTGCCATGCTTGCTGTGCCGGAAACGCTGCCGTTGTTCCTGCGGAAGTATCAGCACCGGCAGATCAAGCAATACCGCCGGCGGGAGCCGGTCTATAAAGGTGCAGGCGATATCATCTGCTGCCTGGACGAATCCGGCTCCACTGCGGGAGATCTGGCCGCGTGGGGAAAAGCCGTTGCCCTGACGCTGCTGGAGATTGCGCAGAGCGAGGGACGAAAATTCGCTCTTGTTCATTTCTCCGGCCCCGGCCGCTTTCAAACGGATGTATTTCTTCCCGGGCAGTCTTCTCTTGAAGAGAAGCTGCGCGCCGCAGAAACCTTCCTTGGTGGCGGCACGGATTTTCAGACGCCGCTTGCGGAGGCAGAACGCCTCATGCGGGAGGACGGCTTTGAAAATGCTGACATCGCATTTATTACGGACGGTGAGTGTTCGCTGCCAGAAACCTGTGTGGATACGCTGCAAAGGGCGCAATCGGAGCTTTGCTTCACCGTCACAGGGATTCTGCTGGATGAGGGAAACGCCGGCATGGATTTCAGTCTGAAAACCTTTTGCCAGAACATTTACCGCACCAGTGAACTGACCGGGGATCAGATCGTCGAGGAAATTGTACTGGATCGCGTATGATATTGGTTGCGCGCAGAAAGGAAACAGGCTATAATATTATGAAATATAAGGATGAAGGAGGACGGTTATGCAGACTCTTTACCATGGAAGCAGAGTGGTTGTGGAACAACCCGAGATCCGCATTCAAAAATTCCATAAGGATTTTTACTGGGGCTTTTACTGCACCTCCTATGAACAGCAGGCGCTGCGCTGGGCAACGCGCTTTGGAAAAGCTGGAGTCGTCAACGTCTATTCCTTCGATGACCAGACCGAACTCAAGATCAAGCGCTTCCTGGAAATGAGCGATGAATGGTTGGATTTTATTGCGGCATGCCGGAATGGAGTTCCCCATGACTATGATGTGGTGGAAGGCCCGATGGCGGACGATACCATCTTCAATTATGTGCAGAGCTTTTTGGATGGTGAGATCTCCAGAGCTGCTTTCTGGGAGTTGGCAAAATTCAAGTATCCCACCCATCAGATCAGCTTCCACACTGCACGTGCTCTCGCTGCACTGAAATTCGAAAGGAGCTATGTTGCCAATGTGCAAGAGAAACAATGACGCGCTCTTTTTCACCTGTTCTCTGATCGAACAGCTTGGCCGCTCCCTTCACATGCGGCGCGGTAAGGTGGCTGCGGAACTGGGCGAGGCCGGCATTCAGACGCTCTACCGCAATGCAGACATTCTGCACTGTGAGCCGATCGAAAAGGTCGCGGACGATGTGATCACGGAATTTTCACTGCAAGGCGGGAATTTTGACAATCTTGCCGAGGCAAGATATACAGTCCCCGATGTGTGGACGATGGGAAAGGTCTATGCAAGGCTCATCGAGGATGTGTCCGATGAGGACAACATCGTAGAAACCATCTTGCAGGTCTTTACCTCCTGGATCGACAGTCTGCTTTCGGACTATAATGCTGCCTTCTATTATCAGCCCCGCGATTATATTGCGGAGTGCTACCGGCAGAAAACGGTCCTGGACGGTTGAGAGGAACGAAAAAGGCGATGGTTTTCTATCGCAACACTTATAATAGTAGAGGCGGGAACATCATTGAAGATGTTCCCGCCTTGTGCGTCTATTTGTCATCGTCTCTGTACATCTCCCATAAGCGCCCAGCCATCATCGGCCCAGATATTTCTCCGCCGATCTATCAAAAGATTTGGGATAAAATATTTTGTGAGAACTGGCAAAACCCTGTGAAACAGCGCATTACACCGCATTTCCTGACAACAAGGCCCTCAAATTACTACGAATTTACTACTATACGGCATTGGCACAGGTGATGGGGAGATCGTAACGGTGGCTCTCTCCCAGCTCGGCAATGTAGGCGGTCGGCCCTATTGGTCCTGGTATGGCTTCAAGAGCCGGGTGGATTGGTGCGCCTGCTTTGTTTCCTGGTGCGCCAACGAGTGAGGCTATCTGGACACCGGCGTCATCCCAAGGTTCGCAAGCTGCTCCATCGGCCTCCAGTGGTTCCGGGAGAGAGGACTGTGGCGGGACCGCAGCTATGAGCCGCGCCCCGGCGACCTGATCTTTTTCGATTGGGATGATGAGGACGAAGGCTAGGACGGAGCTGCGGACCATGTAGGCATTGTGGAAAAGGTGGATGGCGGGATTGTCTATACCGTGGAAGGAAACTCTGGCGATAGTTGCCGGGAAAATCGCTATGCCATAGGCCGTTATGAGATTTACGGGTACGGCACACCGACTTATTAAAAGGGGAACAGCCTGTGGCTGTCCCTACATAGTGCAATAATATCCCTACTTATATTTAAAAATATCAGCATTTGTCATCTACTGTAACTGAATATTATGTGATATAATTCTTAAGGGTGGGCCAGGGCAATTTCTCAAAGACTTTTACCGCCATCCAAACAGGCCGGCACCGCCCGCAACCGCTTTTCCACGGTGTGATTTTCTCATGACGGAACCTCCCATCTCTTGTCTGGAGGTTCTGTCATGATACGCCTTCACCCAGTCCAATACCCGATTTTCCGAGCACAGTTGATACTTTTCCGCAATGGACATAGAACTGCCCTGGCCCGACAGATATTCCCACACCACCCTGCGCTTTACTCCCCAACTGTACTGACACTTGGCCTGGTTTCCATTTTCCCACAGCCCGGAAGCACCCTCGGAACGATACCGGCTGATCCAGTTTTCCATGGTGGAATGGCCTAACCTTGCCTCCCGCGCTGCCTCCCGCATCCGTAGCCGTCCTGCAAGGTATTCCTCCACCAGTGAGACCTTTTCTTCCGATGCAAGCTCTTTCCGCTTTCTCATCTGTGCTCTCTCCGCTGTGATTTCCTTGTCTGTCTTATTGGGAGCATATCAAAGTGTTCCGCAGCTGTTTGCGATATTTTGAAACTCAGTACCCCAAAATGAACAATTGGATATAGTAAACAAAATAGCAGGATTATGTTTTGTGGTGAAAATAAAGGGAGATCTTTCTATGTTTATCTACCTGGCTATGATCGACTCTCCAGAGGAGAAACTAAAATTTGAGATCATATATGAGCGGTACAAAGGCCTGATGTTCTATACGGCAAATAGCGTGCTGGGAGATACACGGGATTCTGAGGATATAGTTCATGACGCTTTTTTAAAGATAATCAAAATAATTGATGACATTGATGATCCCAATAGTCCCCAAACAAGATGTTTAATCGTTACCATAACTGAAAACAAAGCAATTGACTTATACCGTAAGCGAAAATCGAAAACGGTTGTTCCTTTTGAGGAAGAGTACATAGGTGTTCCAGAGCAGTCTATGATTGATCAGGTTGAAGAAAATGATCGACTGGTTAAAGCCATTGCATTGTTGCCGGGAAAATACCGTGAAGTACTTTTGTTAAAATATGCACGGGGATATTCTATGGACGAAATTGCCATGATTCTTTCTATGTCGAAAGAAAACGTGAAAAAGACCATCCATCGGGCCAGAAAAAAGTTGGAAAAACAATTGGGTGAGGAGGCGTAGTATATGGAAATTACAGAAGAAATGTTATATAAGTGCGCCCCCAAGGCAGAAAAGCTCTGGCTTGATTCTCTCACGCCGGATGATCAGATCCCAGAGCATCAGTTCTCCCGGCGCTTTGAACGAAAAATGAAGAAGCTCATTCGGGATCAGCGGCGTTCACCCTCCATGAGACAATTCATGCGGATCACCAGACAGACCGCCGCAGCTATTTTGATAGTGGTATCGCTCAGCTTCTCCTGCCTGATGACAGTTGAGGCATACCGGGCAAAGTTCATAGAAATCGTCACTGAGGTATTCTACGATTTAACGCACTTTACCTTCTTTTCTTCCTGGAGCGGCGGCATGGGGTTAGGGAAAATTGAGTTTAGCTACCTGCCGGATGGGATGGTCGAAGTCCAACGCAAAACCTTTGAGGAGACGCAAGGACAAACGATTTATTTTGAAGATACGGAAGACCGCCAGCTAAGGGTTACTCGAAGTTTGATTAGCGATGACTCCAGCTTAGACATCATTTTGGATACAGAAGATGTCGATGCAATAACAATCCCCTTTGGGACTGGTAATGCTTTCCTGATTATAAAAGAAAACACTACAACCTTGATGTGGGAAGCTGACTCGTACCTAATACTCATGACAGGTGATATTCCATCAGAAGAAATTATCAAAGTTGCCAATGGAATAATTATATCAAATTAAATATTTTTGGATTTTAAGTGTCCCCAAATCGCCTCTTTCTTCGTTACTGTAATCAGCAAGGGAAGGAGGTGATTTTATGTGCAAACATGGATTGCGAAAGATACTGGGATGGGTGTGTACTGTCGCCTGCGTGTTTTCCTTGTCTGTCCCTTGTCTGGCCGCTGATGTGACTACGCCAGAAGATCATGGCATTGAACTTCGGATGACAAATATCAATGACGCTCAGTGTGCTTTGACGGTAAAAGATGGGAAAGCTGCTGCACGGGTTGAAGTGGGCGGCAAACGCGGTGCGGAAAAATGCAAAATCGTCCTGAAAATCCAGGTAAAGCAAGGAACCAGCTGGGTTACCGTTGACTCGTGGACGGTAGAAAAAGACGGTCGCAACGCATCGATTGAAGAATCGGTCAAAACTGAGAGCGGCAAAACCTATCGGGCACAGGCTACAGTAACGGTGTGGATCGATGGCGAATCCGAAAGCAAGACCATTACTACAACTGGGAAGAAGGCATGAAATTTATTAGTCGAAGGGTATCCTGCATATGGCAGAAGGAACTGCCCACAAGCAAGGCAAATGGGAATCGAAAGAGTTTAGGGCATCTCAAGGGCGCAAAAGCCATAGCGCGGTAGACCCCGCGCCTGAAAAAGGTATGGAACAGGTAGATCAGGCAGAACGCCGCAGTTGTTTGGCAGAACGGTAGGAGTGAGAACCGTGCAGAACAGCGGCCAACGCAACAGTCAGGGCAGAGATATGAGCCAGCGTATTGAGGTTTGCCGCGCTGTTTCCATTGCGCACCCACAGCCGTTCCTGACCTGTGGATTTGAAGCGAGAATTGTAACGCTCGCACTCTGTACGCAAGGCGTATGTCCTCTTGAAACAGAGGCAGCTACGGTCAATGGAAAGTCTGTAGTCATCGGGAACGGTTTTATATTTCGTGCAGCCCCGGTTCTTCTTGCCGTTGTTCCAGTTTTTGTGGTTACAAGGGCAAACACCGGTCTTGGACTGGCGGAACGGGCAGCAGTATTTCTGGCGGGTACGCCCATTGTCGGTGGTTTTGCCGTCCTTGTGCATGGCGAACCCGGCCTCGCAGACCGGATTACCGGCAGGAAGCGCCTTTAAATCTTTCGTACCGCGTGGATTGAGGGGAATAAAAGCCTCGCCCTCATAGACCGATTTCACGGTGTTGTAGATGATTTTCGCATCGTAGCCCTTGTCGGCAAGGAAGGCGCATTCCTTCAAAGAAATCGTCTGATCCGCGGCCGCGAGGATCTCAGCGGCGACGGCAGAATCGGCGATGTTGCCCGGCGTGGTCAGCTCGTAGAGCGGCAGCCCGGAAATGCAGTCCACCAGCACATGGCTTTTGTATCCCCAGTAGAACTCATACCGCCGCTCATTGTGCTGGTTGGAGGCGGAATGGACGCCCAGGGCGCAGTCTGGGTCGCTTTTGGGATGGTTTTCCTTGGAGAACTTGCTTTTTGCAAAAGATTTCGGGTTGTTCTGCTTGGTGTTCGCCATGACGGGTGTGGAATCCAGCCCGATGAAGGATGCGTCCACCACGCCCAGCTCATACAGCTGCCGCACCAGGCCGGTCATGACCGCTTTCAACGCACCGTTGTCCAACTGCCGCAGATAGCGATCATAAGTCCAATAGGATGGCAGCGGCTCCATGATGTTGAACCCGCAGTAGTGGGCAATGAGCCGATTGTTGTCCAGATAATCCATCAAATCTGTGATTTGCGAGAACCCCTCACATTTCATAACGATAAACGCACAGACCATGGCTTCTTTGGGGAAGCCCCGCCGCCCGGTTGCCGCTCTGGGCAGCGTGAAGT
>UMLK01083645.1_pt1 | contig 25466 bp, 20 predicted proteins | sample 1966541 | NCBI WGS metagenome assembly UMLK01 (sample SAMEA4836198, study PRJEB28245) | human gut metagenome | biome: gut microbiome; material: fecal sample | place: Denmark | collected 2008 | reverse complement strand
ACGGTAGGAGGTGCGTGCCTACACTATTGCTGAATAGTTACTTTTAGTATCTAACCTCACTATCTACAACCTGAACCTTACTCTCGCCTTGACATGTAAACCGCAACGTAATAGATTAGGGTCGCCAGACTCGACAAGGCAGCGACTACATAAGTGTATGCCGCAGACTTCAGCGCGTCAACTGCCATGGAATGCTCCGAATAGCTTGTGATTCCTGCCCCTTGCAACCATTGAGAAGCTCTCTTTGAAGCGTCTATCTCAACTGGCAGAGTGACGAAACTAAACAATGTACTAAGAGCAAACATGAGGATGCCAACAAGCAACAAGGCGGGAAAAACATTGACCAAAAGGATTCCTCCAAGCAATACCCAGCCCACTATGTTACTCGTGAACTGTACCGCAGGCACCAAAGCTGAGCGAAGTTGCAGAAACGAATAGGCCCTTGCATGCTGTACTGCATGCCCGCATTCATGTGCTGCCACAGCTGCCGACGCCACTGACTTTAAATAGAACACATCATGTGACAGGTTCACCGTTTTGGTTGTTGGATCATAATGATCACTCAACCATCCTTCGTGCGGTTGTACCTTTACATCGACGACTCCATTGTCACGAAGCATTTTCTCAGCAACTTCCGCTCCAGTCATTCCCGATGCAACCGGCACTTTTGAATACTCCTCAAATTTTCTTTTTAAATTGGATTGCACCAGATAGCTTACCAGTGCAATTCCAACAAACAGTATCCAATACATAGATCATTTTTTTAGAAACGAACATGTCTTAATGCATAGGCTGCATATCTGATATATTGCGGCGCATGATCTTTGACATAATCAACGGCATCTGCTCCCCACTCCTGCAACGTGTCAACAACAGGCTCGGCTACTTCTCCAATGACTTCTAACACATCATCCATAACTCATTACTTTTATTATTTGTGATTTTCGATATATTTGAGGATATCCAATTCGTGATTTTTCACCCACGAAGCGACCTTTCTACAACTGTCACCACTCGCTCCCATTTTCGCAAGACCCTTCGCGATACTATCAGGAAGCATCTCGATATCGACGTTAGAAGACATGGCAAATAATCCAAATTCTTTAATGGCTGCAAGCGTGTTACCATTTTCGATAGCCTTTACTCCCTTTTGCACATTTTTAATGCGTTCGCCAGTCCAAACAACGCAACCCGTGACGAAACCCGCCGTCACAGTAGCAGACGCAATTTGAGCCAGCGTCATACCTGCTGCTGCATGTACTACTGCCGCAGCGGCTCCTGCTGTCATGTGTGCCGCGGCATAATGTCCTATTGCGACAAGACCCTTAACTACCAATGCTTCAAATACCATAACTCCTTCTTTTTAGTGTTATAATTATGTTTATTACACTGCAAAAGTACAGAGTTTTTAGGAAGCCCACAAAGACAATAAAGACATTACACTATCTTACATTTTTCTTCCATAAACGACAAACAGGAAGTATGTAAAAGATTGTAACATACTTCCTGTTTGCCTGCTTTTGCTCTATCTACATGAGATTTTTCCACTCAGGATTCTCCATGATAGGAATGCCATTAACAGTCACTCTATCAGGCGGAACTATAGTCTTCACATATTCACCTGTCCCTATTTGGATCTCTCCGATAAATCTTTTCCCAACAATCTCCGAAATAGCAATACGAATATCCGACATTCTGTTCTGCACATTGGGATAAAGTGGCTTTATGTCAACACATCCCTTGTTCTTCAGTTGAGAGACAATCCATTCATATTGGGCTTGAAGTTGGCTCTGTTCATCTTCCTTTAGCGTCTTATAAACCTTTCTCATAGGCAGTCCCTTCTTATCCGCAAAGAACGAGCGAAGCAAGACCATAATATATATAGCAGCCTTTCCCGCTGCCAAGGGTAGTTTTCGGTCATTGATAAACACCCCTCCCAAGTTGGTACTTATATTGATATTATACCTATTAGGAGCGTCCTTTACCAATGCCACCATTCGGAAGAAAGCCTTATAGATACCATGATAGAGCAACTTATCCTTCGCTGGATTGAAGTCTATATGAGAGTTGAAACTCGCAAAACGATTGAAATCTTTGACGAACCTTCCTACTACATGAAGAATGTCCTCCTTGTCGTCAAGGCTTATCTTCAGGAAATTGGCAAAGGTCTCATAAGCAAGCCCTTTGTCTGAGAGGTCTTTGCCTATGACACTGGAACGACCCAGCATAACCATCAAGGCTGGACGAGGACATACGATATCAAAGCCCAACTTATCGTTCAAGCAGCTTTTCACAAACCCTTTGGTAGTCATACCAATGATATTGTTGAAGACCTCTTCCACCTTTTCCTCGGCAATATCTGGAAAGATGTACATAGACATTGCCTTGAACATCTCCAGTCCCTTCCTTTTATATTGCTCTACAAGTTTAGGTATATAGATAAAGTGAAAATCAATACCGGCAAGAAGGTTTACTATCAAGTCGTAGTTTTCCTCTATTTGCAAACTCATTGGGCTCGCCCCCGTCTCTGCATAAAGGACAAAGCGTTTGCCTATAAAAACATCTGTCAGTTTAAATGACTGGATGTCATATTTAGAATAAGTCGCATTGTTCTTTTTAAGAAAATAGTCCAACGCTACCAACAACACGGCTTCTGCTGGCGCACAAAACCCATCACTATTTGCCGTTTCATTGAGGATAGCTGCTGCTTTCTCCGCATGCTTACGACGTTGTCCTTCATGCAGTCTTCTCATCGCCTCGCTATCAGTGATCTCATCACCTGGCTGAGACAACAATTTGACAGCCTTTGCAAAACTCAACTCCTGAGCTTGGTGAAAAAGGGTGCGGTTCTCATCCTCACCAAAAAGTTTGGCAAATTTCACCACTTCGTCATCATCTATAATCTTATCCGCCATTATAAGATCATAGACTATACGGGCCAACGCTATCCGTTGGTCTTTACCCAATTCTTTAATGCGGCTATCCATTTTCTTTTATCTTCTTATTCTATTGATTATAAACCGTTTAATATCTGGCAGAATGAGAACAGGCGATGTGACCAACATCAACCATCCCCAATCTTTTATAGATAGAGGAGAGACATTAAACATTTCTCCCATAAATGTCACTATTACTACTTGCCCTAACAGAATCACCAAGGCAATATACACAAAACTGGCGCTAAACGATGTCTTAACTTCTCGATCTCTCCTAAACACTCCTACAATATCCTGCAAGAGACTTCTGGATGTCTTGAAGTACTTCGCATTAAAAAGATTCCAGAATTGTAATAAAACAAAAGATGTGAAAAACACACTCAGCTCATACCCACTAAGATGCTGTTTACTCTTGCTTAGATCCAGCATTCCCGTTGCATAGAGCACAAGTTTCTCCTTATTAAACAAGTCTGCCACCGATGATATATCGCAATGCCAAAGCAACTGCCACAGTCCCGCCAATACCACAAAGAAGACGACGCCGACACCCACAATCTGACAACCCATGCTCCTGTTTATGATATGGCTTTTCGGATCGCGTGGCCTATCACACAAGACCTCCTTGTTGGCAGGCAATGACGACAGGGCCATGGCAGCAAAAGTGTCCATGATAAGATTCACCCACAACATCTGTGTAACGTTGAGCGGTGAGTCCAACCCCGTGAAAGCACCAATCAACACGATTAGACAGGCGCAAATATTGATGGTCATCTGAAAAAGGATGAACCGTTGGATATTGAGATACAAAGAGCGTCCCCAGATAATTGCTTTAACAATACTGCCAAATGAGTTATCCAATATGGTGATGTCGCTGGCCTCTTTTGCTCTTGAAGTACCATCTCCCATAGACAATCCCACCTGCGCCTTGCTCAGAGCAGGTGCATCATTGGTTCCGTCGCCCGTAACTGCCACCACCTCTCCTTGTTTCTGAAGCAAAGTGACCAACCTTGCCTTGTCATCAGGACGTGCACGGGAGATGACCTTGAAGTCTGGATTGGAAACCAACTTCAAAGCTTCCTCATCCGACATACTCTCAAAGGAATCACCCGTAACGGTTTGCTCTTGCCCCTTATTGTCCAATAGCCCTATTTGTCTTCCTATCTCGTTGGCCGTACCAGAAGTGTCCCCCGTAACAATAATCACCCTAACTCCAGCTTTCTGGGTGCAATCCGTGATCGCATCTTTCACATCCTCGCGCACAGGGTCTGCTATTCCTACAATTCCGTCAAAAGTAAGCGGACTCCACACCCCACCCTCTTCGTGTTGCGAAGCAAAAGCCAAAGTCCGCATGGCCTTGGCTTGATAGTTGGCAAGCGTCTGCAAGACATGATCCTTATCCATACCGTCTGCGACCACCTCACACATATTCAGCACCACTTCGGGAGCACCCTTGAGGTATCGGACATGTCGCTCATCCTTCGGCAGCTCATTGCCTTCACGCACCTCAAACTCCATTTTCATATATTTTTTGTCGGTAGAGAAGGGTTCCCCATGGCCCAAGCCATAGTGATGGCGCAACAATTCATAGTCCATTCCGTTTTCCTTCAACCATACCAGCAATGCCCCTTCGGTCGGATTACCCAAGGGCTTTTCACAACCGTTGTCGTCAAGGGATATTTCTGCCGTGGAGTTGATTGCCATGTTGTTATATACCCTCTGCTCCGCACACGCACCATAAAACTCATGGGCTACAACCGTCATTTTGTTCTGTGTCAGCGTTCCCGTCTTATCCGTACATATCACGGTAGCAGCTCCCATAGTCTCGCAAGCATGAAGTTTTCTGACCAGGTTGTTTTCTTTCAACATTTTACGCATACTGAGAGCCAAACTCACGGTGACACTCATAGGCAAACCTTCGGGAACAGCCACCACAATCAATGTGACTGCCAACATAATAGGCCCCAATGCAAACTCCGCTATCTCCAACCACGAATGGTTATTAGTCGCATCACCATCGAAAAAGAAGAAATACACCATACGCCCTATCACAATCAGTATGGCTATGATGAAACTCAACTTGGAGATGGCACTCCCCAAGCTGTCCAGCTGCTGGTTCAACGGCGTTTCGACTTCTTTCCCCTCATGGGTTTTGGCTACACCCTTACCCTCTATGGTGTCCATGCCGATTTTGTCAACATGGAAAATAGCGGTACCTCCTATGACGGTGGATCCCCTTAGCACCATATTGGTGGGAAATGTTGCTTCCTGATCAAACTCTTCTTGATAAGCGGACTTCCGAGCATATTGCTCTCCCGTGAAATTCGATTCATCCACAACAAAGGCATTGGTTTCATCCAGATATCCATCAGCAGGGATTTCGTCTCCATTTTCCAGATACACATAGTCACCCACGCACACGTCGTGCTTCTTCACCTCGCGTATTCTGATGACTTCTTTTCCGTACTCCTTAAATCTTCGGAAAACTTTTATAGGTCGTTTGTCCTTTACCGTGTTTAATACTTCAAACTCTTTCTCTGCCTTTACCTCAAATATAAAGCCCACTCCAGTAGCAAGAAGCAATGCAGACAATATACCTATCGGTTCGATAAGTATCTTTGCCCCTTGCCCCATGTAAAACGCCTCATAAAGAGACACAATCACCGAAAAGAAGAAAACCACCAATAATACTATTATCAGTGGGTCTTTGAATTTTTCCAGATAAGCTTTCCACAAAGACTCCCTCTCGGGTGGTGGTATGAGATTTTTTCCTTTTCCTTCGGTTACTTGCTTTGAGTTATCAAATAGACATTGATGTAAAAAAGACCTTCTTTTTCGCATTTCGCTCCAATTTATTTATTTGGATGCAAAAATACACAAATCATCTCCTCTCCAACGACAATTACAACGTTGAAGTCTGCATTTCCTGAGGTAACACAAACTTTACGAAACGTTTTGGCGCCCTAATCCTATAAAAAGACAGATTGTCATGTCGGACACACTCTGGCACAAACATGTCCATATTTGCCAAGCAGTTCAGCAGTCTGATCTTGGTCTTTATATGGTGCGTTTGCGTTCTGTCCTTATATCCTTTCACCACGTTGCCTTTGCCTACACATCGATAGTATTGATTGTATTCACGCAAAAGATCAATCTTTTCTTTAGTAGGGATATGCTCTCGCCAGTCAAGTCCCTCTTTCTCCATGGACTTTTTGGCTATCATCATATACAAGGTAGCCTCCTGTGGGTTGAGTTTCAACACCACCTTCGACTTTCCGTCTAATGACTCAAAAAAGATATTTGCCGTCTTCCTTGAAAAATCAAACACAAGTATATATTCCTGTTGTTTCTTGCCGTATGCGATCAAATCAAACAAAGAACGATGAAATCCGAAATACACAAACTTGTCACTTTTAAGCCTGTGCCTCTCGCGTATCTCACAGTTGATAAATTCCTTATAAGCATCAACCATCTTCTGAACCATTCCCACCGCATTATTTGCCAATTCTATTTGGAGGAAATTACTAAATCGTATCCTTTCCGTATCGTCATCTCCATTGGTATTAATGGTATCCGACTCGTTTATCTTTATCAAAAGCGACGGTTGAGAGTCTATCAAGTTTATCCCGATCTTTTTATAGAGCAGATCCTGACAAAAACGAGCAGTAGTCATATTGCACAAACTATCGCAGATCTCATCCACTTTGTCTGACGAAGCTGACGGAATCATATACCTCACCACTTTCTCAAGATAACAGTCGCCCATGCGCTGGAAGTCTCTCACCACATTGGGTATATAAACAAACTCAAATCCTGCATGTTCTAAAGACCGACAAAGCACATGATAGTTTTCCTCTATCGCTGAGTTTGTCTCTGTCCCGTTCGAATTTTCCACATAGATAGCAGTCATATTATCAATACGAATCCCATCCGATGGCACGGAGTACACCCTCCCCTGTTCGGTCAGTGCTGAAATGACACTATATATCAATATCGCTTCGAGCGGCACACACATTCCATCCGACAAGGATAGCTTCTTCAACGATTCTACGATACGCGCTCTTCCCTTCTCGTCCAATTCCTTCAGTATAGACAGAGCTTTCGCAAAGTCTATTTTCTTGGCCTCAACAAGCATGGACTTGCTGATATTGAATCCATCTTTAGAGATGATCTTTTCAAAAAAGTCCATCTCGCGCTCCTCTACGATAAAGTCAGCCTCTATCAAGTCTGACAGTATGCGAGCCAAAGCTATACGCTGTATCCTTTCCAACATTACAGAGTGAAAAACTATTCAACGATTTTTAAAACGCCGCATATCAATAACCCCATTATCCAGGACAATTCTGAATCCAAGGTCATTATCTTCATCATTTTCTATCCAATAATTCACGCTAGTCACCCTGCTCACAGTATCAGCAAACAACCAACTACCACCTCTAAACACATGCGCAGAATACGATTGGTCTGTACATACTGGATTTTCGACATATCCCAAAGTATTATAGTCCATTCCTTGTTCGACCCCGATAGCACCTTCTTTGCAATCACTATAGAAATCCGCTTTATAATAATCCAGGCACCATTCCCAAACATTTCCCGACATATCGTAGAGTCCCAGCCCATTGGCTTTCTTTTGCCCGACCTCCTGCGTGGTAGTCTCATTGGTCCATCCCACCTCTTCCACTTGGTCGCTACCACTGAAAAGACTATACTTTGGGTGATTATTCATCATTCGATAAGCCTCATCCCACATCTCTTCTATGGTACGATACTTTTGTCTATTATCGAAAACGGCCGAAAGCTTATCAGATAATCCATTGGTCCTTCCACCTTTCGCCGCATACTCCCACTCTGCCTCCGTTGGCAGTCTGAATCTTTTACCTGTTATTTTGTAGAGTTCATCAAAAAACACATTGACCACCTCATTCCAACTAACATTCGTCTGTGGCAGATTGTTTCCCTTGTGGTCAGAGGGATTGTTCTTCAAGTTTGATACCATAACCGCATTCCACAATCCTTGTGTGACAGGAATGGAAGAGATTTCAAAGTCCGACACCTTAACGAAATGGTGCGGAGCCTCAGCATCCTCAGCATGAACATCAACCCATGCCTCGGGAAATAACGGAGCGTTTTCCTTCGTTTGGGGATTCTCCGTTCCCATGACAAAGTATCCTCCCTCGACATGCCTCACATGCCTTTCCAACCATCCACAGACATATTCCTTTCTTTGCTTCTCAGCATAGATTGAGGGATCTCCGTCACCATCCATGTCTTCCACGTCTATGTTTTCTTCATATTTCCACACGACTCTAAAGCCAATATCATTCGATTCGAGCTTGGAATTCCAGAACGTATGCCAGTATTCCCTACCCATATCACATTCTATGGACTTAAATCGCCAACTTCCACCACAAAAATGATAGCATCCCTTGTGTCCTTTCGGGCTTGTCCTTGTCCACTCCCAAACATTTCCGAGCATATCATAAAGCCCCAACTTGTTTTCCTGCCTATCTTTTAGAGACATGACGGGAAGCGGGCCCTCGCTTTCCCCATAATGCAAGTACTTTTTCCATACCTTTTCTCTTTTGCTATCATCAACAAGGGGAAGATACTCTTGGGTGGACTTTTTGGCGGCATACTCCCATTCTTTAAATGACGGTAGCGTAAAATACAAGCCCGTCTTCTTCCGCAAGACAATCAGAAAGTCGTCTATCTCCTCCTTGCTCTTGCATACTACCGGCAAGTTGTCGTCCTGACCTTTTTCTTGCACTCCGCCCAGGCTCATCACTACGTTCCATTGTCTTTCTGTTATAGGAGCCTCCCCCATCCAGAATGAATGTCCAATCCCCCCTTCCTTTGTTTCCGACTCTTCTTTTTCCACATAGCGCATCGTCTTAAAAAGATCAGCCAAAGCACTGTCTTTCCTAGACGTACACAACAGGGTCTCAAGGTTGATCCTCTCACAAAGCCTCAACAAAGCTGGCAGATAGCATATCACGTTCTCGTCATTGGGCAAAAGATTCGGATCCACCACTTTCAATAGTTCGTATGGACAGATGTCAAGATGCGCCCTGTTCTTTTCTATCAGGCGCCTTTTCTCTCTTCTTCTATCCTTTTCGCTCAACTTGCCGCGATAGAAATAATCCCAATTCTTCAAATCTATCCCGTCCTCTCGCGTCTCATGTTTAGCGACGGGTCTAAAACTCATGACCAACCGTTCCGTCATCCAACGGTTGTGTTCCGTCCCAGCCTGTCTTTTCAGGAGCGTAGCCTCATCTCCATTGCCATGACTAATACTGCGGATATAGCCATGATAGTTCCTCCCCATGACCGACCTAAGTTTTGTTGGAATACTGTCGGCAAGGTCGATATTTGCATATTTTTGAACGATACCCAATCCGTCCCACATCTCATCTATCCGAGCCTTGAGTCCGTGCGCCTCTTGCTCCAGTTCCTGAATTATTTCTTCTCGTGTCTTTGCATTACGATTATTTGATGCAAGATAGCCATACAGAAAATGCTCCAGTTTCGCCATTGTGTTGTCAATAGCCTCTCCCATATAGCTTCCTTCCACCATACCAAAAGGAAACATGTTCTGATACCGTTTCCATTCCAGCTCACCATTAGCCACCTTGTTAATCAGATCAAAACTGCTTTGCTGATACACCAGCACTTGGTGCACCTTGCGGAATATTTTACCCGGAAGATACAAGGCTGCCGCTATTGCCTGTTGCGGATTGTTAAGGCAGATGGCGATGGTAACGATCTTGTTCGGATCGTCCGTTAGGTCAATGAGGTATTCCTTCACTCTGTCTTCAGCCACATTGCCCTGAATAAACTCCCATTGCAGATCCATAAAGTTACGGCCTAAATGCTCATAACGCTCACTTCCCTCCATGGGATCTATGAAAGGCATGTCTTGTATGGGATCACCCTCGTAAAACACATCCTCTCTGTCACTGACTACGTTCTTATACCTACACAGATCAAAAAGCGAGGCGAATCTCCCTCGTAGATACTCCCCCTCTTCCTTGGCATGGTCATCGATGAACGTAATGGTGGTTCGGAGACTTTGATCTCTCAAGAAGTTAGGATAATGGGCCAACAATGCGGCCTGCATACCCAAAGCGGTTCCCATTTGGTTCATGCCTACAATAACGACATGCACCGCCTTTTCGCTATCATAGTCGATGCCGTCACTACCGTCTATGGGCAAGTATTTTTGCACCTTCACCCTTCCCTTCTCGCCGTCAGGATAGATGGCAAAGTTGTCAACCAAGATTTTCTTCGCCCACAGTTCGTGGATATTAAAAGGAATAAACTCTATGTCCTTGTCCAATCGGCGATAAATATGAGTGGCCTTGAATGCCGTGAACGTACCTTGATACTCCAGATTGACATGACACCTGATGCGGTCCTCATTGTTGAACACCCTTTTGCGATAGGCTTTCACCTCTTCCTTGCTCATATACTCCGAGATGTTCTCCAAGCAGTCTATATTGTACGCATCATGGTCTTCCTCGTTAGGGCTTTTTGCACCTTCTCCCAAAATATAAATTTCCTTTGCTTTCTTCAGATGCAAATCCTCAATATCCTCCCTCGATGTGCGCTCCGCATAATAGAACACCACCTTTTTCTCTTCCTCCCTATCCAGACTCAGGTCGAGCTTCATGCGCATCGCCTCCACATCTTGACGCGTCTGAATCAACACATAATCGACATCCTGTCGCTTCAGAGACAGCTTCACAATATTAGCGGTCTGCTCATTGCAGCCAATAATCACGACATAGTTGTCAAACTTGTAGTTATAACGTAGCAGTCCCTTTTTCCATCGCTCCGTCACCCTGTTGATGAAGCTGACAAACGAAGAAACAGCAAAACCAGACAGGCAGATAATGCCCAACATGGCACATAGCAATGCGATGGCTGCGCCCCATCCATCCTGAGCCGCCGGGAGATTTCCGGGGTCTGTATATTGCGACAATATGGCCCAAAACGGATGATGAGTTGCAGGTTCATCGTCAAATGTTATTTCTATCTCATTCCCTTTTATGACCCCCTTTACATGCTTTACATCCGTATCGTAATTTCCAAGCAATTTGTTTTCAAGGTCAGGTATTCCACATGTCAGCCCCCACACCAAGAGGGGAGCCGCCACTGCAAGAACAAAGGCAAACCTAAACATGCCCAGTCCATTGTGACCAAAAAGCCTATGGTCGCGCTCCACGGGCTTTCGCCCAAATGTCAGCACATACAGGATCCATGTTCCCGCCCATAACCTTTTGTTATTAACCCATTGAACAAAATCACCAATCATATTTCTTATTTGCATAACCTATCCTTTGATATTCATCATGACAAGAGTGCTCAATTGTATCTTTTCTATCTGCTTTTCAAAAAACACATCAGTATCAGCACGCATTCGCTATTATAGCTCCCTATCCTTTGGACGCACAAAAGCCTATGGTCGTTTTCCACAGGCTTTCATAGCTATGATAGCACATATAGTATGTGCCTTATCCACAAGGATAAACTTGTAGCGTCTGTTCTACTTCGCATACCTCATTCGTTTATAGTCATGGCCAAAATATTCCATCTCACTATATTGCTCAAATCCCATTGCTTGGTAGTAAGCCTCCAACCTTGGTTTATGAACATCGACCAAGAGAGTAGCACGTCCACACCCCAATGCCTTACCTTTTTCTATCGCATACGCCATCAGTTCTCGCCCTATACTACGCCCGCGATATTCTGGCAGTATCGCCATCGAGTCGAGATAGAACTCTCCATCTACAGCCTCGTCTTCTATTGTCTTCAGGTATTCTGGATCCATATCGTCCCACAACTGTAACCACGACTTGTCCCTCAATTCTTTGTACCGGCTACCCTCGTATGCGATGAGGCAGCCGACAGCTGTTCCATCTATCGTAGCAACAATAGCGTTTCTCCATGAATAAATGGAATCATCCTTTGAACACGACTTGATAAACTTCTCCATCTCGTCAGTGTCCATATCTAAAGCCGTCAAGACCGTCCATGCGACGATCTCAACATCCTCTTTTCTTGCGTCTTGTATTTTTATACTCATTACAATCGCGATTTACAAATACAGAAAAGCTATTATCAATACCAACAATAGTAAACATATTATTCCTACAAAACTATAGATGACCTTTCTTGATTTTTTACTAGCACCCGTTTTCGTTTGTTGTTGAGAGATATTTCTTGACAGTTCAGACATTATATTGTGTACTATTTGCTCATTCAATTCATCGAAATGTTCCCTCACATCACGAATGATTTGCTCTGGAACTTTTTTTGCCAGCTTTTTAGGAAATGTTCTATATTCATGAGCTAATACTATAGCTATAACGGGGATTAATGCGATAAAAAAAACAGCGTTTGCAGAAAGTCCAAGGGCAGTCAGAGCTACCGCCACTGCCTTGCCGACAGCCGTTTTGGCAATAGTTGTTAAACCTATTTTTTTAACAACGCTCATAACAACCGATTTCAATGCGGCGGCAGATATTGACTTTGAGAGAACAATTGCAATTTTGGAGACTAATACTTTACCTGCACCAGCTGTAACGCCAGTTCCAACCGCATGGACAATCTGCTGCATCATGCTGGTATTCATGAACGCTATTACTTGATTTGTTAAAAAAACTAACTCACTCTAAATTGGGCTTTGATTGAAAATCAAGAAGTTGGGCGTTTGCCTTTATAATATAGGTAACAATATGGAAACGAGCAGACTTCTGCTCGTTTCTGTATTTTGCAATATGCAAAGAACGCCTCAATTCGGGGACAAAGATACGATATTTTTCTAAATATCCAATGATTTACAAGAGGAATTTTATGGAAATTAGAACTTTTTATAGTAAAACCTTGCTTCGCAAGTAATTTGAGATTAGAAACATCAGTGAATCCAAATTTAATGTATATTGTCTGTTTCCACAATTTTCACCGTGGTACGACTCCCAACAATATGTACCACAGTAAAACTTCTTTTTTTATATAGTTGTGCGAAAAAAACATCAAGTCAATTCTTGTCATCATCTGTCGAGCCAATTCTTCAATTGCATGATTTTGTCTTTGCTGACCACAATTCGCAACTCAGGAAATCCATGAAGGCTAATGGTCATTTTGTATTTGAAGAAATTGGTGAGTTTGTCAATGCGCTCGATATTTACCATATATTGGCGGCTGACACGGAAGAACAAATTGGGATTCAGTTGCTGTTCCAAGTCACTCAAAGATTGATTGATGGTTACAGAATTACCATCACTAAGATATGCTCTAACGACACCATTCTCCGAGAAGAAATAACTAATGTCAGTAGTCTTGACAAGTTTGAAGCCATCATAGATATGCACAAGGAAATGGTCTCTCCATTTCTTGCCTGTTGCCATCCCCATTTTCTCCATCAGAGCTGAGTAATCTATGATTTTATTGCACAGGGCTTTAGCCTTTATTAGAGCTTTCTCCAATTCTTCTGGCAATATCGGTTTCTGAAGATAGGCGATGCCATTGCTCTTGAATGCTTCCAAGGCATATCCATTATAAGCCGTGGTGAATATCACAGGCGAAGTTGGGGCTATCTCCAAGAAAGCCTCGAACACATCACCATCGCCCAGTCTTATGTCCGCAAAGATTACATCCTCGTCATGCGGATTTTGCAGATAGTCGATGACCGCTCTCATTGTTGTTAACGGTCCTTCTATTTCCATAGAGTTGTCTATGTTTTGCAAGAGGCGTTTCAGTCTTGAAAAGCCACGTTCTTCGTCTTCTATAATTAAAACTTTCATGATTTTGATAAGATTGGAAGTTTAACTTCAAAATATTTATTGTCGTTACTAACGACTAGTTCCTTTCCTAATTGACTATAGCGCAGACGCAAGTTTGACAATCCCTTTTGTGTTGTAGGTAAAGTGCTCTTTATCGGATTCACTACATTTCTAACGATAATATATTCGCCATGACAATACACTGAGATAGAAAGCGGACTTTCCTTGGTATGACAGTTATGCTTTATCGCATTCTCTACCATCATTTGTATCGCCAATGGCAAGGTCTTATTCTTGCATCTTTCCAGTTCTTCGGCAATTTCCACATGTATGGTATGAGGAGAACTTATCTCTTGAAGCTCACAATAGTTCTTCACGAAATGAATCTCTTCATGTACAGGCACCGTCTCATCATCCAAATGGGTGACTACATATCTATAGATTTCAGAGAATTTCAGAGTGAAACTTTCTGCCTGTACAGGATTTTCCTCTATCAAATCTGCCAGCGTGTTGATGCTGTTGAATATGAAATGCGGATTTGTTTGCTGTCGCAAGAGATTATTGGTGAGTACTATATTTTCCTTCTCTTTCTTGATGAGGATGGAACAATAATATAGGCAGGTATTCACCATCGTCAGCAATGTAGCGATTAGTCCAAAGACATATATCCTGTCCCAATAAACCTCGTTCCCTGCATGCCAAAGACTATCGAATATGTTTTCAAAAGTGACAGCCCAAGCGAAGTTTGCTGTCAGCATGAGAAGTATATGAATGGCAAAGCGAGGATAGCTTATCCTGTCTTTTACAAAGATGTTCCCCAAAATATTTGAAATCAATAGGGAGAACATGGTATAGACAGAACAATACGCAATGTCAAAGCACAAGTCTTCGATGGTGATACCTGTGTCCACGAACGTGTCAAAATCCATCAATGCCCATAGTAAGTAGGAAAAGATGCACGTGGCGATAGATATGACAGCCCAAATCTTTATAAAGTTATTATATTTGCTCATATTGCTCATTTTTGCTTGCAAATTTAGTGATTTTTTGCGAGATAGACAACAGTAAGAGCCATGAATGACGAAAATTCTCCCATGAATCCGCTATTTTCGCTTATGAACCATCCATAGCATAGTAAGATAAGGTTCATCTGTGGTTTTGAGTGATTCACACCTCAATTTCTCCGAATCACGGTGATTGGGCTTGCACGAACCGAAGTAACGTTATAATTTTGCACCCGAAAAATTTAATGTTTTATCAAAAATTGTATTAAAATGAATTTAATTGTCAAACAAAAAATCTTTATGCTCCTATGCATTGTAACACTTATGTGTTCATTGTCAGCATGTGAGTCTGACGACAATGTAAGTGGCGTACTTGATGCCAAGAGTAATGTGAGTGATTTAACGATTAGTGAAACCGACGCTCAGAAATCTTTTGCTAAAATTCTGTCTATTGCAGTAGCAAAGAATGAAGCTTTAAGAACTTTTTTAAAGAGTGAAGCAGAGAAGCAGTATGATAAGGATTATGACGTGTTTTATCCATTTGTAAAAGACAAGACTGTCACGGATGGGAAAACCTTGCGTGACATACTTGTGTCCTATTCTTCTGAAAATGAAATAGCTACAATTGAGAAAAAATTACCTTTGCTGACGGTGATGATACCAGACTTAGCTTCTTTTGGTGCTTTTAGCATCAATAAGTGGGATACTTCAGATGAACAAGTTGCAGTTACATATGCAAAGGATAACGACAATTCTGTATTCTATGCAGAAGGGGATTCCCTTTTATCTTTGCCTAAGGGAGACTTACCTAATTTCCCTTTTATGGTGGTAAAGTCAAACGAAAGAATGAAAGTTGTAGGCAAAGAGGCAACTCGTTCTGGTGGCTATGCTGATATGAATGCGAACAAGTATGATTTTGTCGATTCTGCATTTGATGGAACAAAATCTTGTGAAACAAGGGCAAAGTTTTCTAATTATAACGAGGATAATACAGAAACTGCTCCAGAAGATAAACCATATTTGAAAGAAGCTGATGGTCTTGACAAAAGATGCATTACTGCCTATAATAATCATTATATCGACAAGTATTTGATAGATAGAGAATATGTCTATTATGATTTGTCACCAAATAACAAAGAAAATGGCAAGTTAGATCCAAATGTGAGAGAGAAACTTTATAAATTTAGAATTGACCCCCTAAAATATGGCAGCATTTCTGACAAACAGATAGGGGAAGATCCGCATCTTAAGAATGAGGCCTATTACAAAAAGGGGCATCCTTCTGATGAACAAATAGCAAAAGATTTGTGGACAGATGGAGCTTATGAAATTGTCTTTCAAGTTTATCTTGGAAACAGTAGTATGACCGAGACTAAAACAATTTCAGTAAATGGTTCTGATTTATTCTACATTAGTAAATTTCATGTTACCAAACAACACCATACAGGATTCCGTCATAGCAAATGGTGGTACACTACTACCCCAAAAGACCTTATGGGAAAATGGGTAGATGTTTCTTCAGAAAATCTATATCTTACAGGAACATGGGATCTTTCAAATAGCCCTGTAAGTATGTATATTAAGTTCTTTGAAAAAGATAATGGTACTATAAAGACAACAACGAGCAGTTACACAACAAGCTATACCACTAAAGCAGATGTGAGTGGTAGTGGGAAATATGATAAAGAAAGTTTTAATCTTGGATTTAGCAGCCAAGTCTCAGAACAAAAGACTTTCACTATTTCATATCAATACAAGGATGAAGATGATGATTTAGGCAGTCTATACCTAAACTTCAAAGATCCGATTATTATATCAGATAAATATGCTAGTTCAAAAGGCTATGAGATCAACTCTCTTAGCACAGGTGCGATAGATGTTGTTATAGCACCAACAAGTATCAGATAGTAATTGCTTTAGAATTATACGACTATGATTGTGGTAAAGAAAGTGTTGAAGAGTAAAAACTACAAGATGCTTGTATGGGTATTCTTTATGCTAATAGTATTGGCATCTTGCTCAAAAGATGACGAGCCAGAAGAAGTTATATATCATCAGAGTTATGTTAAGGGAAAGTTGAACGACACAGAAATCTCAATGAATGATATTAACGCATTGGTTTCTTCTGCAAAATCTGATTATAAATTTATTGTCAGAGAAAATGAAGAGAAGGTCTCTATGTTTGACTGGAAGGTAAAACTTGTAGATACACCAGATTCTGTTGTTACCCTTTGCCTTCATCTTGATAATATTTCAAGGACTAATTGTATGATAGCGTCACCTAACAATGACCCTACATCTGTTCAAACAAAGGACAAATGCTATATTACCGTAGAGAATCCAAGAACAGAAAATACTGTTACTTACACTCCTACGGAGCATTCTCAGATTTCTACCGAATGGAATTATTTTACGGTTACACCAGACTCTAAAACCGAGAAACATAATGGCGTGACGTGGGATTATTCAAATCGTGTTTGGTCTGGCATTGATGGCAGACTCTATGGGACGTTCACCAATAGTTCCGAACTCAATCAGACTATAAAACTTGACATTAATTTCAAGTTATATTAAGTTATCTAAAACAAAGATGTGCCAAGAGCTTCCAAACTTGGCACATCTTCATTTTCTTCGATTTTTTTAAGTTAAGTAATAAAATGGTGGAATTATGGGCAAAACAAGAAAATACTAATATTTGTTTCTTCTATCAGTACTATGCGTTCTGTCCTCTTGCTATAAGAATGAGGATGATACACGTTCCTTGACAGGTACTGTTTGGATACATCAATTTGACCGTGAGGAAAATGTTGACGATGGTAGTGCAGCAGCCTTGTACTTTGGTAAAGAAACTGTTGAATACTATGCTCTTGATAATAATTTAAAGGTTTTGCGACTGATAGAAAAACTACAATATAGAGTAGTAGGGCAGAAACTTTCAATTGGTATAAAGGAAGGTGTTTTAGGTGACAACTATCTGACTTTCAAAAATGAACGATACTATCGGTCTGACAAGAAGATTACAGATATGCTTACTCCACAAAATAGCAAATAGATAACCTCTGTTTAAATCCCTAAAGTTAGAAATAGCACCTAACATTTGGGTACACGTAGTCCCGCTTCACAAAAACGACACTTTGTGGCAAGTCCTATTAAGGGCTGTTACAAAGTGTCATTTTGTTTACTTACAGATTTTATTCAAATACTTGTTTCCATAACGTTCTGTTGCTTACGATGATCCTGACATCGGCTTTCATATACTTTTGCAGTATAGGAGTATTTTGTCCCTGTGTACTCACTGTGGCTATAGCCATAAAATAGTTACCATCTTCCCTATGTATGAGTTTGGCATTATGGCTTATGATGTCGCAGTTACAAGATGCATTATCGTTGCCCTCGAAAGATACATGAGCCGTCCTTGGCTCATCGAAAAGATACAAATACTTGTATGGCACAAACACTTGCACTGTTCTTTGATTGATGACCTCACCATTAGCCTCTATGGATATAGGATAAGGTATCTTGTAGAAAGCAACTGCGAGGGCGAGGACTATTATCGTAATGACAACCGTTCCCAAGCTGACGAGGCGAGGAGGAACCTTGCCTATCACGTTCCTCACCTTCTCGCTTCTCAACTCGATATTATCTGATTCTTTTTTTTTCTGTTCCATATCAAAAGCATTTTAGTTTCCCAATTCCAACTGATTCTTCACAAGATTATAGTATGCCCCTCGTTTGGCGGTCAAAGACTCATGGTTGCCTACCTCAACCACTTTTCCATGATCGATGACCACGATTTGGTCGGCATTCTTCACCGTGCTTAGGCGATGAGCCACAATCACAACAGTCTTACCCTTATAGAATTTATCCAAGTTCTCCACAATGCTTCTCTCATTGTTGGCATCGAGCGAGTTGGTCGCCTCGTCAAGGAAGATGTAGTCGGGATTCTTATACACCGCCCTTGCTATCAAGATGCGCTGTTTCTGTCCCTGGCTCAGTCCCACACCATCACGTCCAATCTTGGTATTGAACTTCAGAGGCAAAGCCATCACATAATCCTTGATACAAGCTATCTCGGCTGCTTTCAACAATCGTTCCTTGTCTATGTCGCCATCATCAACGGCTATGTTTCGTGCGATACTCTCCGAGAAGATAACACCATCCTGCATGACAACGCCACATTGTCTGCGCCACCATTTCTTGTTGAGCTTGTTGATGTCGGTGTTACCAATGTTGATTGTTCCCTCCAAGATAGGATAATAACCAAGCATCAAACGGATGAGGGTGGTCTTTCCACTGCCAGATGCACCAACGATGGCTGTTACCTTACCTTGCGGAACGTGAATGCTCACATCGTCTATGGTTTTGCGCAAAGCATGTGGGTCGTACTTGAACATGATGTTCTTGATGTCAATGCCCTCATTCTTATCTTCAATAGAAGTTAGCAAGCCTTCCTTTCCATTCTCATCATCCATCTGGTGAATCTCGTTGATTCGCTCCAAGCTAATCTTCACATCTTGCAGAGAATAGAAGAAGTTCATCAGTTGCTCCACAGGCGAGTTGAGCTGTCCGATGATGTATTGCACGGCAAGCATCATACCGAGTGTCATTTGCCCATGAATCACGGCAGTTGCAGCGACTACCGTGATGATGATGTTCTTCACCTCGTTGATGAAAATACTTCCAGCTTCCTGTGTCTGTTGGAGTTTGAGCGACTTCATCTGCACGCCGAATAGCTCAGCTTGTGTGTCCTCCCATTCCCATCTTCTACGTTGCTCACAATCCTGCAACTTGATTTCCTGCATAGAGGTGATAAACTCATAAGTTTTGTTATTGTTGATGGCTTGCTGCTCGAACAACTCATAGTCAAGCACCTTCCTCCGCTTCAAGAACAAGGTCATCCATGCACCATAGAGGATGCTTCCCAACAAAAAGATGGTAAACACCAACTTGTTGTAGAAGAACAGTACCACCGAGAATACCACAAAGGTTAGCACGGCAAAGGTGATGTTGAGCGTCTGCTGCGTAAGGAAGTTGTTCACACGGGTATGGTCGTTCATTCTTTGCATCAAGTCGCCCATGAGTTTCGTATCAAAGAAAGACATAGGCAGTTTCAATAGCTTGATGAAGAAGTCACTTACCAATGATATGTTGATGCGTAAGGATATGTGAAGCAACAACCATCTGCGGATAAAGTCTATTGCCGTTCGGCTGATTGTAAGCATCAACTGCCCCAAGAGTATCAGCCAAACAAAACCTATATCTTGGTTCTTGATACCGACATCCACGATAGATTGGGTAAGGAATGGCAGGACAAGCTGCAGGAGGCTTCCGACTACCAGACCCAAGATAATTTGTCCGAAATACTTGCGATATTTCCTCACATATCCAAGGAGAAAGCGGAAAGACCTCTTCTCTTTGATGTGTTCTTCGTCCTCCATCTTATAGGTAAAGAAAGCAGGAGTGGTTTCCAAGAACATGGCAATGCCCTTGTCCTCGCCATTAGATTTCGTGCTTATCCAATGTTGCTTGAACTCATCCAAGCCATAAGTTACCAATCCTTTTCCTGGGTCAGCTACATAAAACTTCTTGCCTTTCTTGACCTTATATAAGACTACAAAATGGTTTTGGTCCCAGTGAAGGATGCTAGGCAAAGGGGCTTTACCTAACATAGTAGTGGTTACCCTTGCACTTATCGTATGCAATCCAAGCGTGTTGGCTGCTTCATTAATGCCAAGCATGGAAACACCTTCCGTGGTGGCAAAACAAAGTTTCGACAGAGAATCCAAAGAGTATTCTCTGCCGAAATATTTGCATACCATCTGCAAGCAAGCTATGCCACATTGCATGGAGTCGTGTTGAAATATTATTGTTATTTTTCTCATTTTTGAACATTATAGACTCATCCTACTTTTTTGACTTTGTCCTGCCCCTGTACCTTTATACTTCTTTTTTGCCACATTAAATCTATATCGGATAGTTAGAGAATATTCACTTATTGAGTAATCATGATGAATTATTTCTCGCATACTTCCGGAGTACATTTTACTATGCATATTCCCTGTACCGAGCAAATCATTAGCATAAAAGAACACTACCATTTTTCCTTTCAGAAACGATTTATATATTGATAAATTCGAGCTGAAATAATTACGGTACATATAAGAAGTTTCATCGTCACCCTTAGTCTGCACTGTTAGCAGCAGGGAGATTGTACAGAACTTAGTATCTATAGTATTATCAAAACGCACCGTAATCTTTGGATTGTCAAGACCGTGCCCTCCATGAGTTTCCATGTCAAACCATTGCTTGAAGAAATGGAAACGCAAAGAGGGATGCCATATTCCAAATTTGGGACTTGCGGAAAGCGAAGCCCCGATACGATTATATGGTTTCCAATTCACATTTTGTATTAACGCTATATTAGGATTGTCCTTGTACGACTGAGTTAACATCACAATTGGATCAGATACATGAGTATAAATGCCCTCAGCCATAAGCCATTTGTAAGACACCATATAATTAATGTTACGGCTTATTTCCGAGACAAGGAAGGGGTTTCCTGATTCATAAGTATAACGATTATCATACCCTATTCCTGACCGCATATCATAATATGAAGGACGCTTTATTGTAGCTCCATAGCTTAATTGCATTTGGGTTTTTCCTACCGGAAGGGATAATGATAATGAAGGAAGGAGATTCCCATACCTCTTACTTTGTTCGGGGATTCTTTTTCCTTCTTCATAATAATTAAAATCCGTATTCTCATACCTTATTCCCGCAAGGACTCTCAATTGCCCGATTTTCCGTGTATAATCACAAAACACAGAGGCCATGCCCTCCTTGATTCTGTTATCCTGTTTGTCCAATAATCCCATAGGCTGAACATCATACGAACTGTTACGGTTAGTATAAGAGTATTCTCCTCCGAAAGAAAGTTGTCCTTTCCAAAATGGCAAAGTCAATGTCAGCTTGGAAGCAAAAAGCTCATTCTTGGTATTTGTTTTTGTATGTACAGCTTTATCCTGCCAATCGCCTCCATACTCTTGGTACCTTTCAAGGGTATTTACTTTGGAGAAATCTTTGTCCCAAAGCCAATCGGTATTAAAATTTATGTCCACGATGCCTATTTTCCCCATATAATAAACGTTACTACTTGCAAGGCTCATGTTGCCTGGTTTTGCTATGTCACTTGCGGATTCTTCCGTGAAGGCATAATCTTTATATATGGTTGTCGCTATATTGCTTACAGCTTTATTGAACATGCGGTTGAAGTTGAAACTTGCACCTATAAAACTATTATTGCTTATCTGATAGTTAACTCCTAGTCCGCAATATAATTGCCTGTTTCTTATGCTACCCTTAATATCATTGCGTTGATGCCAAACATTGTCGACATAGGTGTTTTGAACGAGATCTTGCTTGATTGAACTTTCAGCGTCTTTAATCTTCAAGACAGTGAATGTCTCAAGACCTTTCTTCTGATAGTTTATGTTCAGTTGCTCATATCCACCAATTCTTGAGTTTTCATCATTTTTCCCAAATGTCCTCGTTTCAAATCCGAATCCATCTTTTGTTCTTTTTTTCGTATTGATACGTATAACCGCCTTTACATTTGAGGCATATTGCGCTCCCGGATTTTGTTTTACCTCCACAGTGCTTATTTCATCTGGGTTCAAGCGGTCCAATTCCGTATTATCCCTAACCTTTTTGCCATTAATGTAAATCACTGGTTCACCAATTCCAAAGATATTGATTTTCCCGTTTTGCGTAGTGACATTGGGAATTCGGTCAAGCAAATTGTATATGTTTCCCGTTTTTTCCAATATTGAGCCAGCCACGGTTGTGATAACAGCCCCATTCTTCAACTTACTCTTGGGTAAAGAAGATTTTACGATGACATCTCCTAATGTCATAGATTCCTCTTTTAAAACAATAACACCAAGATTATCATCAGTTACATTTAAGAAAACAGTCCTATATCCTATACATGTTACCTTGACAATTCCATTTTGATGAGGCGTATTAAGTATAAAACTGCCATTTTCATCACTAACAACACCTTTAACAAATACAGAATCTTTTGATTGTAGCATAGCAACATTGGCAAATTGTATTGCATTTCCCTGCTCATCTACAATTTTTCCTGTTATGCTTTGTGCAATACAAGCAAGATTACAACTTATGTAAATTAAAAAAACTACAAAATATCTCATATTTCAGTTTTGCTATAAAATATAACCTGTCACGGTAGAATTTGGACATCTTGGGTCTGGGTAATCAAAATAGCCTTTACCTAAAGTCTTAGATATATCGACAAAACATACACGTCTATTTATAGATTTGCGACAAATATCAATAACTTTGCAATGCTTACAAGGAGAGTTTGTGTCTCTCTTTTCAATTTGACTAAATGTACATATCTCTAATGCTTTTGGTGAATTCCAAATTGTTTTTAATGGGAAATTATATATATTCCCAAGAACAAAGTCTGGATTGTCATAAAGCATTTCACAAGGTGTGCATATTCCTGTAGTCAAAATAGACAGCATATAATTTCCTGCATGGCATATTTGATTGTTACTTACAAACTCGTTAACAGTCTTAAATCTCTTCAACTGATACCCACACTTATTTATTTTATTTAAAAAGATTGGGAAATGTTTCTTTTGAGCATCTACATATGATGAAATAGATGCCAATTGCTCATTTCTTGGTGTATAGTCTTTGTATTCTTCCTTAAACTCAGAATAAAATGCAGGAGTTATTACCCAATCAATAATATTTTCGAATTGAGACAAAAAATCATACAACTCTTTGAAATTTTCAACAGTTCCATTATGGATAGTTATAACACTTCTGACATTTAAAGACACGCCATTTTGTTGGCAATACAAAAACATCTTCTTTACTTTTTCAACATATGCTTTAGAGCCACCAACCATTACTTGTATGATGCCACCATCAATTGAATCTAAAGAAAATTGCATTTTGTCAATACCGATACCCTTTAACAACTTAACATCATCCTCTGTCAACGGTGTCTTTGTCGAAAGAAATGGATAATACCCTTTATTTAATGTATATCCAAGAAGTTCTTTCCAATCTTTACGTGCAAAAATATCACCTCCAGTTAAAGCTATGTTAGAAACTCCAATTTTATGGCATTCATCTATAATTCTTTCTATTTTTTGTAATGGCATAGAAAGGTTTTTACTACGTTTTGCATAGCAATAAATACAATTGGTGTTACATGCCGTTGTCACCATAATGCTAACATTGAAAGGCACTGTAGGACGCTTGTTAATGAATTTGTCAAATGGACTATATCCCTGCTCAAAGTAATATTTACGTTCGTCTGGCAACATACTATAAACCAATAAATGAGCGGGAATAACAAATGTTTGATACTTATAAGTAAACCTACTTTCATTTTTACCGATTAAATTATTCACAAAATATTCAATTTTGGCAATATCTATACCCAATGACAAAGAAATTTTTTGCAATGATATTGTCGTAGTATTTTTACCAATTTCAGATATAATAAATCCTACTACAGGTGGTACGACAAAGATATTCCCAGAATTTCCTTGTACGTCGTTATCTACTTGTTGTTCCAATTTTACAATATACGAACAACATTTTTCATTGCGAATAATATATTGAGGATTTAATCTTATATAGTTCATAATACAATATTTTAAAGGGCATGTCAAAAGTAGCACAACTAATTATAGAAAGTTACTCCTGGCATACCCACATTTTAACATTCTACCCAACCTTTTTCAGGTTGATCTGGAACTGATGGAGACACGATAGTTTCGCCAGCTCCACCATATTCACAAACACAAGTGCTAGAACCACTGCCACCATTTACCTCTTCCATTTCAGAGAGAAGTAAATCTTCAATTTCATTCTTTTTCATTGTCTGTATTTTTATAAGAATGTATTTTTAACCAACAAGCATCACCGTGTTGTCGATGCCTTTAATTTTTCTCAGTAAGGTCTGAGTTGTTTCAACCTTGCACAAAGGTTATTGGAACAATCGTACCAAAACGAAAGCAAACTGCAATTATTTGCATCATTTTGTATTCCGATTGCAAAGGTATAAATACTTTTTGAAACAACATAATTTTAGGAGGATATTTAAATCACATTAAACAATGTTATACGTGCTTACACTTTGCATAATAATACAAAAATAACGTTTTCATTTACTTTTCTTACTGTTTATCTGCATTTTTATCCTATTTGATTCATCAATAAGTTGTCTTGCTATACTATCTTTATATGATGCTACCTCAACCATTTTATGGTGTTGATAGACAGAATCTTCATAAACATCAACTCTGGTTCTGAGCTTGTATATCACATCTTCATCTCGTTGCACATTGAAATGCTTTTCGATGTAGCGAATATTCGGGTCATCAGATGGAAGAACCATTTTCAATGCCCTATACTTCAAATCTGCCTCCTCCCAATCTTGGTGCTCTCGCCATTGGGTGAGATTGCCCCAAATGGAAATGACAAGAGATAGAGCCAAGCCACCTATGAAAAGAAGAATATTCTTTGAGGTTGGCTCGAAGCGATGGGTTACAACCTTCTTTTGCGGTGATTTGTTCATTACTTCAAGTTTATCTTGCAATGCCTTTGAGGAAATATCATTCCCTTGTCTCATCTGCTTGACTGCATCAATCAAGAACTTGCTTCGCTGCTCATTTTTGCCAAGTTCAACCTTA
>UMLK01041881.1_pt1 | contig 25612 bp, 19 predicted proteins | sample 1966541 | NCBI WGS metagenome assembly UMLK01 (sample SAMEA4836198, study PRJEB28245) | human gut metagenome | biome: gut microbiome; material: fecal sample | place: Denmark | collected 2008 | reverse complement strand
GACCGGCTTCAATTTCCGCAAGCATCTTCTGAAAGCCGGGGCGGTTGGAAAAATCCACGCCGCTGTACCCGTCATCGGCTGCTGTACAGAAAGGACTAATAAATTTACGCCGGACAGGATTCCCGGCGCAGGGTCTCCATCAGAGCTTTGATCTCATCGGCAAGGTTCAGCCGGATGTCCATGCGCCCGTCCGGGTAGATGGTGACGGATTGCAGCAGCTCAGCAGAAATCTCTCTGGTCAGCGCTGTAATGCCCGCATAGCTCTTGAACTGCTCAATCATAGCATTGCTATTGTTGTCATTGCCGCTTATCTTGCGCTCCAGCTCCAAGACCGTGTGGGAAATTACCTCTGCCTGTGCCGTCAGAGCCTTTTTCTGCGCCGCGAAGCTTTCGCGGGATATCTCGCCCTCCACCAGCCTTTCATAAAGGTCTTGCAATCGCTCGTCAAGCTGGGCTTTCCGGCTCTGGAGCGTCTGCAAGCGGTGCTGCGCCTGTTTGCGGTCAAGCACCCGCTGCGCCTGCCTTGTTTGCAGGAGCCGGTCTATGCTGACGGCGTATTGGGCATAGACCTGTATGGTGTCGATCACCGCTTCCAGAATATCAGGCTCAGGGATTCTATCCTCTGAGCAGTCAAAGCCGGTATTCAGCCTTTTCGTGACGCAGCGGTAGGAGCCGTTCTTTCTGCTGTCCCGCTGCATGGCGTGACCGCACACGCCGCAGATCACCTTGCGTTTCAGCGGATTGCCGCTGCCGGAACTCACCTCATATTCCCGGTACTCCCGCATACAAGCCTGCGCTTTCTCGAACAGCGCCTCCGGCACGATGGCTTCATGCCTGTCGGGAACAACAATCCAGTCATTGCGGGAGATTTTGACTGTGTGGGCGTTGCCCACAATATCCCGGCTTCGTTTTCCGAACACCGTCTTACCAATATACCGCTCGTCCCGCAGGAATTTTGTGACCAGATTGGCCGTCCAGAAGTTTTCCTCCTGGATACTGCGCCACGGCGTTCTTGTGCAGCCTGTCTCGGCCTTGTAGTTCTTCGGGGAGCTTACGCCGTCGCCGTTCAGCGCCGCAGCGATCTGCCAGGGTTTCGTACCATCTGCCGCCATTTGAAAGATACGCCGTATTACGTCAGCAGCTTCGGCATCTACCAGAAGATGATTTTTGTCTTTTGGGTCTTTGATGTACCCGTAAGGCGCATAGGGACTGAGAAACGCCCCACGCTCAGCTCTGGCTTTCTTTGCGCTTTTGACTCTGCGGGAGAGGTCGCGGCTGTACAGGTCGTAGATTAACGTCCGAAATGAGGTATCGAGGCTGTCGATATCCTGCGGGTTGCTGCTGTCAAAACCATCGTTGACGGAAATGAAGCGCACACCCAGGAATGGAAACACGCGGGAGATGTAGTCTCCCACGGTGAGATAATCACGGCCAAAGCGTGAAAGGTCTTTGACAAGGATACAGTTGATTTGCCCGCGCCTGACCTGCTCCAAAAGCTCCTTTACCGCTGGACGCTCGAAGTTTGTACCGCTCCAGCCGTCGTCACAAAATTCCAATATTTCGGAATCGGACAATTCCGCGTGGCTGGACACATATTCCCGAAGGAGGCTGCGCTGGTTGGATATGCTCTCAGATTCGTCCTTTTCGCCGGTTCTCAAATCCGCGTCCTCGCTGGATATGCGAAGATAGATTGCTGTTCTCATGCGTCAGCTTTCCTCCCTTACAAATATGAACAGAGTTCCTTGTATTCGTCCCGGTAGGCTCTTAATTTCAAACCCAAGCTCGACACACCTTGTTGCAAAGGTATGCCTCAGCGCATGGTAATTCGCATGTTCAATCCCAGACGCTTCCACATAGTTCCTGAAGCGATTTTGGAGTGTGCGCGGTTCGATAAATTGATCTTTTTCTCCAGTCAAAACAAATGCCTTTCGATCTGGTTGTCCGCCGCATATTGCATGAGAAACTGAGGCAGCGGGATATCTCGTTTTGAACATGCGCTTTTAGGTTCTGTAATAATCACCTTCGTTTTCGACGTGATATTTTGCGGTTCTTGAATACGCTGCATGGTTTCTCTGACCTCCAGAATACCGCTGTCCAGTCGAAGGTGTTCCCAACGGAGTGCGCACGCTTCGCCGATTCGGATACCGGTATAAAGACAAAGTAGAACGGTGAACTTTGTAAGATCTGTGTTCTGCATTAAAATGCATTCCAGCTGTTGCTGCTCTTTTTTCGACAATACACGCATATCCTTTTTGCGTTTCTTTACGGATAGTCCGGCAGGTGAACAATTCACATGATAGCCATTCCCCAGTGCATAGCGTATGGAGCTTTTCATGACAACTATAATATCTGACACGCTCTTGGGTGAAAGCCCTCCATCTCCGTCCAGTCTCCCGTTTTCAAGAAGATAATCAATGCATTCTTCAAGAAGAACGGTGCTTATTTCGCTGATTGGATAGCTCCCCAGGAGTGGTTGTATGTGACGCTCAACAAGATAATTGTATCTTGAGAAAGTTGACTCCTTCACACGGTTTTTGGAAGAAAGCAGCCACGCTTTTAGAACCTCGCCATACAAAGCAGATTGAGTCGCTTGACTGCTGGATGCCCGAATTGGAGCAGACGCGTTTTCCTTCAGTTTTGCTTTCGTTTCAGAGTAATTTTTTCCATAGACATAACCGTACTGTATCTTTCCGTACAGTGTACGGCATTTAACATAGCGGCCTTCCCAACGCCCATCTTTTCTCTTGTAGATATTCTCGCCTCTTTTTGACATTTACGACAGCTCCTTTCGTGCCGATCGTCGACGGCGAAACTGACGGCGCAAGGCTGCAAGACCTACTCGTTTTGTACATGAAACAAGACCTACGCAGAATCTTGATACAGATTTTCCCGTTTTTTTCGACTTTTCGCCTTCGTCATCTTGAGGAAAACGGCAGGAATTTGTATAATTATATCTGTATCTGTTGCCAAAATGAGCGTCGTCAAGGAACCTACTTCACGAAATTTTTTAAGGCGCAAATATATCGCTGCATTGTGGCTGGTTTGGTTGGATACGACCAATCTATGGTATGTCACCCCCGGTTGGGGTAGTGCTGCACAGACCTGTGAGCGAGCAAAGAAAAAGGCCTTGTAATAACTTGGGCGAAAATGTACTTCAATGTAAAGGCACTTGTTTTTATACAGAAAGTCATTTTTACTAAAGAATGACTTGATTTTCCAATAATTCTTCCAATTCCGCCGGCAAAATCTTCAAAAATGCGAAAATTTTTCTTCAAAAGATTGCAAAACCCATTGATTTCGTAAAAATGCGTAGTAAGAGCAAGAGTATACCGCTCACATTATCACACGGTATAAAGGAGGCTCAATATGTCTATTAACCACGAAGTAGTATATGGCAATATGCTCGAAAAGAATGTTCTACCTCCTGATGCACTAAAGTCAGTTGTCAGAATCCAGGGAGAGTTTCGAGGTCAAAAAAGTGCCTTTGGGATTTCAGAGGAAGTGTTAAGTAAGCACATTTTGCTTGTTGGTGGCACGGGAAGCGGTAAGACCAACTTGTTTTATCATATGGTGAGACAACTTAAAGCTAAAATGACTGCGGATGATGTTATGCTTATCTTTGATAGCAAGGGAGACTTCCACAAGAAATTCTTTTCAAAAGGCGATGTTCTTATAGGAAATTCTGCCCAATACCGAAAACAATCGGATAAGTGGAATATATATGAGGAAATAATTGCAGACGGCAAAGACTATGTATCGATTTCGCAGAACACCCAAGAAATCTGCAAGTCTCTTTTTTCTGAACTTGTAGAGAAAAATAGCAGTAATCCTTTTTTCCCGATTGCTGCACGAGATTTAATGGCTTCAATAATCATCGCCCTGATTCGCAATGGAGTTATTCCTAATAATCGAGATATTAAAGAGTATATTGACTCTACCTCCGTGGATGATTTAAGAGAGCTTTTGGGGCAGCATCGGGAGTTGGCATCAGTTGCCTCATATATTGGAAGCAAATCCGGTTCCCAGGCGCAAGGGGTTTTGTCTGAAATGTACTCCGTTGTCCGAGATGTGTTTACTGGCGTATTCGCTGATGTTGGAGATTTTTCCATGCGCAAGTTTATTCGTCAAAAGCAAGGAAAGACCGCTTTCATTGAGTACGATCTTGCCATAGGTGATGTGCTTTCTCCTATATATACATTGTTATTTGACCTTGCATTAAAGGAAGCGCTCGGTCGAACCGCCACGCAAGGTAATGTGTACTTAATAGCAGATGAGTTGAAGCTTTTGCCTAATCTTCGGCATTTGGAAGATGGTATCAATTTTGGGCGTAGCCTTGGTGTAAAAATCTTGGCTGGCTTGCAGAGCATTGATCAGTTAAATGCAAATTACGCCAACGAGACGAAAGCTCGTAATGCTGTATCGGGTTTTTCTTCTGTGTTTGCATTCCAGCAAAATGACTACAACACTAGGGAGTATGTTAGTCAACTCATGGGGCGAAACATGATTTTAGAAACCTTTGCCGAAGCAAATGGTAACATTCATTATGAAAAACGAGAGGGCTTTGCGGTTGAAGATTGGGATTTAACCTCTTTGTCCGTTGGCGAGGCGGTGGTAAAACTACCATCAACTGCCCCATTCCGTTTCAAGTTTGAGCTTTTCAAATAGCCTTTGAAGATGCTCGCTTTATTGGAGGATAGCGTATGGGCTTGTTTGGAAATATGTTTTATGGAGCTTCGTCTGCCTCACTCTGGACGGGCAACATGATATATACTGCATTGCAAAATGCTAAAACGAAAAAGGAAGTGCGAGAATTATATAACCGTGCTTCTGAAACGAATTTCAAAAATCGTTCAGTCGCAATTCTCCCAAATATCAACAAGCAACAGTTGCTTCTCGCATCCAGAGATCCGAGCGAAAACGATGTATACGATTACCAGTCAAATAGCACTACTGCCGCCTTAGATTATATTTGGGGTGAATCAGAGGAACCCGAAGGGATAATTGTCTCCGGCGGGCAGCCGTCCGATAGGGCTTGTGCTCTAATCCCGTTTGTACATAAAGCCCAGGTCAAGGAGATACCTGTTGTTGTTTTACACACAGGTGATGCGGACTTAGAGCAAATGATTCCAAACCATAGTCGTATTTATGAGTTTATTTCGAGGAAAGATACATATTATGATGTCTTTCGCGGCTTGCCAGTAGAAGATATTGCCTATTTGCTTTATGAGACGATGCCGCAAGATAGTACTACCCCCGCCGCGGAGTCTCTTTTCCACGCCCTACTTGAAGTTCTTTCACGCACATCGGGTAATATCACTATTCAAAGTTTAGCTGCGTTCCCGCTGCTTTCATTAAAAGCAAAAATTGACGAAATGCAACAATCGGGGCAAATCTCAGCGGATGAGTACGCTGAGATAAATCGTTATTATATGTCTGGCTCCGCAGAAAGTGACTCTGTTCGTATCTTCTTAAATAAGTTGAAGAGGCAAGCTGAGGGTGTCTATGGAAAGTTAACTTCGAGACCTTGCAATATTAAGCGATTACTCAACCAAAAAGGTGTTATTGCTATTGATGTGGGGACCACCAGCAATGATATATTGCTATCACTGGTTATCAATCACCTTTTGTTTCTTCAATCGCAAGGTCGTGAGTTCGCAATACTAATTGACAATATACCCCTGTCAAAAGATTCAAAGCTTTCTGAGCTTACACGCTGTAAGGCTTGTGCCGTAAGCAATAACGATTTTATTTCTTCCCTGTATGGTGGAGAAAAACGAGGTGAAGAGCTGTTCTCTGAAATAACAGGCAATATTAGCACAGTGGTGCTGTTCAGACACGCATCGGGAACTTCGTGTCAGAAATGGTCGGAGCATTTGGGCACATATAACAAGATTCATATTCGCTATTCTTTGTCACAAAGCAAAGCTTTTATGAACTCAAATGACTCAAGAGGGTTATCTGTAGAGGAGAAAGATGAACCTCGTGTAAGAGCTGAAACAATTAATAAGCTTCCAAATGGCATAGCATGCATTCATACGATAAATGGCACATTGTTCGCGGAAGTAGCCGTCCCTTAAAGAATAAGTTCAAAATTTCGCTTTGATATAGGAGAGAATAAAATGAACGAAAAAAAGCAGTTCAGCATAGATCCAGAATCCGTGGTGGATTTCGTAATTAACGGAGAGACTACATCTGAGAATCCGGAAGATGCTGGCGGTGAGGAAAAAGTAGCACCGCCCACACAAGATGATGAGCAAGAAACCAACGATTGCTCTAATGATGAACGAAAAAACGAGGGTAGCACAGCTTTCTCTGAACCTGACGCTGCTCCAGCATCTCCCACACGAGAAGATGCTGGAGCAGGGGAAGTAAAAGTAGAAATCGAAAAAATCCGTTGCAATATTGTCGAGGTAGCTGAAGCAGGCCAGAAAATATTTTCTGAGTTGCGTGAGATTCATAAACTGTATCATAATGAGTTTGCTGGACGACTGAAATCTATGCAAGACGAGTTGGATGTTTATCATAAGGCAGATCGAGGACAAGCTTTCGATGGTATTCTTGCTGCTATTGCTCGCATCTATAGCAATAACGAAACTTTGGTTGACGAGATTTCTGACTCAAAAACGCAAAAGCATGTCAAATATATGCTGTTAGATATTTTGGATTTGCTTGAAGAGTATGGTGTCCAGCGTCTTAAAAGCTGTCCTGGTGATAAACGAAATGCTCGCCACTGTCAGGTGTTAGAGAGAATCCCCACAGATGATCCAACCTTGCATGACACAGTTGTTGTAAGTCACAACTCTGGTTTTTATATGGAGAACAGAACAATCATTAAAGAGATGATTGATGTTTATCTGTATGAACGCCGCACAAATGCTGAAGCCAAAGAAGAGGCAACGCCTGTATGCGATGCCGAACAAACTACCGCCGAAGATAGTATTTGAATTTTAGGAGGAACTAAGAATGGCAAAAGTATACGGTATTGACCTTGGCACAACATACTCCGTTATCTCCACGCTGGATGATAACGGAATGCCCGAAATCGTTGTAAATCAGGATGAAGGCAGCAATCTGTTGGCTTCCGCTGTCTACTTCCAAGAAGGTGGAGATCCAGTAGTTGGCGAAGTCGCCAAAAACCAGAAAGATATTGAACCTGAACGAGTCGTTGAGTTTGTAAAGCGCTACATCGGTAAGCCTGATGCCCCCGCTTATGATTTCGATGGTGTTACATATGATCCGATCACGATCTCCTCGCTCATATTAAAGCGCATGAAGGAATACGCAAATGCCCAGGGACACGATGTTAAGGATGTTGTTATTACCTGCCCTGCCTATTTTGGCAATGAAGAACGTGCTGCCACGAAGCAGGCTGGTCTGATTGCAGGTCTCAATGTTCTTAATATCGTAAACGAGCCTACCGCTGCAGCCCTCAATTACTGCTGCCGTGAGTTTAAAGAAAGTCGCAAAATCATGGTATACGATCTCGGTGGCGGTACTTTTGATATTACGCTCTTCGACTTTAGCGTTGACGAAAACGGCAAGGCGTTTATCGATATTATTGAAACGGGTGGTAATGACCGACTCGGCGGCATTGACTGGGATGCTCGTATGTATGACTATATGTGCGAAAAGTACGCCTTCGAAAATGGCGTAAGCCAGGATGATATGGAAGTTGAGCTACAGCAAAAGATTAAGGCTCAAATTGAGCAGGCAAAAAAAGACCTCTCTACTCTCCAAAAGAAGAGCTACACTATCAGTTATGATGGCGACAGAACTCGTATTGAACTTACTCGTGAAGACTTTGAGAGCCGTACCCAGGATCTTGTGGAACAGACCATGGACTTTGTTAACCATCTCCTTGAGAAGACCGGTTTCTCCGCAGACCATGTGGATGTCGTTCTTTTGGTCGGTGGCTCTACTAAGATGCCGATGATTAGAGCGGCTGTAGAAGCAATGTTCCCAGGCAAGGTGAGAGTCGAGGACCCCGATCTGGCAGTTGCAAAGGGTGCTGCTCTGGCTGCTGCTATTGAATGGAACGAGCGGCTCCAGACTATTGCTTCCGGTGGAGAAGTAAAACCAGAATATCCTACCAACGACGGGGAAGAGCCAATCTCGAATCTTCCTACCACAGCTGAAGAAGCTGCGGCATTGATGATCAACGTTCCTCAACAGGTAAGCACGGTGAGCGACAAGCTGACCCGCTCCTTGGGTCCGGCTGTCTACGTCGATGAGGAACACTATATGATTGACAATTTGCTCTTTGTTGGTGACGAGATTCCTGCAGAAGCAGAAGCTATCTATGGCACTCGTACTGACAATCAGGCAGAGATTAAGGTCAAGGTTTTTGAGAATGTTGCAGCCGACCGGGAGAACAAGCATGTTCTCCCCTCCATCGATGAGAACGGCAACGAACAGTATACTGATCCGGCTCTTAAAGTTAAGATGATCGGCGAAGTTCGTTTGGAACTTCCTCCCAACACGTTGAAAGGTACTCCCATCCGTGTCGTTTTCCGTTCGAGCGCAATCGGTTTGGAGGTGACTGCTACAAACCTTGAAACCGATGAATCCGCAAAGACTACTATTACCACAGCTAACACTATGACATCTGATGAGCTTGATGAGGCAAGAGCACGGTTTGCCAGTATCAAGACCAGCGGACAGATTTAATCGATTTAGTTTTATTGAGGAGGCTTGTTCAGTGAGTATTTCAGTAGGAATAGATTTAGGAACAACATTTTCGGCAGTAGCCTACATTGACCCAAAGAGCAAGTCTCCTCAAATTATTCCAAATAGAGAAGGGAAGAGAATCACTCCATCTGTCATTCAATTTCTTGACGGTGACATTATCTTCGGTAGCGAGGCAGAGGATGCTTATAATGCAGGCGAGCCAAATTGCGTTGCTACCTTTAAGCGAGAAATGGGAAACGATGAGCCGTATTGTTACATAGACGGTGTGCCGTATACTTCCGAAAAACTCTCCAGTTTGCTTCTGCGGTACTTAAAAGAAAACGCAGAAGAGGTATTAGGCGATACAATCAAAGACGCTGTTATCACGGTTCCTGCGTATTTCTATTCTCGTGAGCGAGAAGCAACATACAGGGCCGCTGAAGCCGCAGGGTTAAAGGTCAAAAAGATCATTGATGAACCCAATGCAGCAGCGATGGCATACGGTTTAAATAACTGGCGTGAAAACGCTAATATCCTAGTTTATGATCTTGGCGGTGGAACCTTTGATGTAACACTCGTACACATGGGAAAGAACGGTGACCTTTCAACTGTAACCACCAGGGGCAATCACAAACTCGGCGGACGTGATTGGGATAACAGAATTGAGGATATCCTTTTTGACCGATTTGAAGACGAGACTGGTCTTGATCTTCGCTCCGATTCGGACGTGTCTGCGATTGTCCGTGGAATGTGTGAAGATATCAAGAAAAACCTTTCTGTTATGACTGTTGCAAAGGCAACCGCTTCCTTTCCTGGATTTGGCAGGGCTAGTGTATCTGTTTCTCGCCAGGAATTTGAAGAAAGTACATCCGATCTCCTCGAGCGAACAGGCGCATTGTGCCAAGCCGTACTTGACGAGGCGGGCATCACAGCAAGAAATATTACGGATATTCTGTTGGTAGGAGGCTCTACGAGAATGCCGCAAGTTTCCAGCTATCTTCAAAGGTTGTTTGGAAAGAAGCCTATCACCCATGTTAATCCGGATGAGGCCGTTGCACTTGGCGCAGCCATCCAATCGTCGAAGCAAAATACAGAATATACTTCTCTATCTGTACAAGTTGTTGAAGGCAAAAAAGTAACTGATAGGAGTAATTCCGGTTTGGGTAAATATGTAACTGTTAAGCCGTCGCAAAAGCTCAATAGTCTTAGTGTCTTGAATTTGCGCGAGACAACAGCACACGCCCTTGGTGTGGTTGCAGTCAATGACGAAGAAAACTGTTACTATAACGAGGTTATTATTCCAGCTAATCACCCTCGTCCCGTAAGAGCTGCTAAGAGATTTAGATATTATACATCTCCCTCAGTTCCCAATACACTTGATGTTTACATGGTACAGGGCGATAATCCGAATCCGTTGGATTGTCTTATCCCATATAAGTATGTAGTTTCCGGCATACAGCATGTAAACAAGGGCGAAAAGATTGGCACGATTATCAGGGTTCAATATAGCTACGATGATAATGGAATTATCCATGTGCAAGCGCGACAGGGCGATTCTAATAAGGATTTGCCCATAAGGAAGGATGATGCTCCAACTGATATATCTAAGTTTGGACGACCCGTAAAAAGCTCTAATAATACAAGTGACTCTTCGCTGGGGGTGATGATAAACAGAGATAGTGCGGGTGGAGCGATTCACAAATATAAGGCTATAACATTTAGCAATGTTGAATGGGAAAAATTCGATCGTATATCTGACCATCCGAGTGGCGCTGAATTTAACGAGCCGTCTATTCATGTCATTGCCGATGAGAAAAAGATTGAGTTCCACGGCTACAATATCAGTCAGATGGACGAGGGTGTAACTTACACGATTGATGGTAGTGACGATTTTGAAATCGAATGTAATATTGATACCTCTACTATTCAGCCGCATCCGGGTGGATTTTTAAAGATCCTGTTGGGCATCATTTCTGCAAATCTGAATGAAAATGGCGGAAGTATTTTACTTGAGGATGAAGTGGTTGCAACGGTGGGTTCCAAATTCCATTTAAAGATGGCTATTTCGGATGGTGGCCATTATGAGGTCTTTGTAGATAAAAAACTTGCCGGTTCAAAATACTCTCCCACATCCGGCGGAATCGATGTGACATTTGGGTTTGAACACGAAGCACATTATTGCCACATCTTGTCACATGCTTATATTTCAAATATTGACATGATGCAGCGCACAAATGGCGGAGAGGATGAAAGTGCCGAAACACCTACTTGGGATGACTAAGAATTTGCCGCGGTACCTTTTATAAGCTTGTGATTAAGATTGAGAGGAGCGTAGACTAATGGCGGATTATGACTTTTTTGATTTAACGGGACTACCATTTGACCCGCCAGAAAAATCAGCCAAAAAAGTAAAGACTGCTATTGATAAAAAGGTCAAGGAATTGGGCGCTTCTCTCGGTAGCGAGACGCAGCAGGTAAAGCGTGATGAGATGACCGCACAAATCAAGTTGCTCAACGATACTGGAGCAAATGTCCTTACTCCAGATGGTAAAAAGGTTGTCGAAAGTTCCTACTCTACACTGGCAGAAGCTCGAACGCAGGCAGAGATTGCAAAGCTTAGAGCAACAGCTAATCTTATGGCATTGACAGGAACTAAGGTAATTACTGACACTGCAATAAAAGACTTGAGAAAAGAAAGAAAACTTTCTGACGAACATGTTCGGGAGGTGTTTTCCAATCTCGGCTTTACGGTTAGAAGCTTTGAAGGTATTGACATTGCAGGATTATTTCCGAAACAGGTCAAGAAAACTGATGAATACCTTTCTGCCTTGAGTAAGACAAAAGATCCGAATCCAAATGGAGCAGATACTTCTTTGGTTACTGACTTGTATTCATTTGCTGCTTATTTGATGGGAGAACCGGAAAGCTCAGTTATTTATCGAGGAAAAGCGACCAGCGAGCTTCTAAGTATTTTCGATACTTTTTCAAAGAAGTTTTCTCAGAGAAATGATAATCTCGGAAAACTATGCGCATCTATTGCAACAGCAGGTAAGACATACATATTTAACTCTGACGAGAATCGAAATAAATATGAATTTCATTTGAAATATAAAACCCAGGATTTGAATAGCTTGTTCGATTCAATGAGGGGGGTTCCTAAGCAAGTTTTGCTAGAAGCAAGTTTTGCTGAGCCGTGTATTAAACGGATCGCTGAAACACTGGACTGCAACTACGAGATTGCGCTTGCAGTATACAACAAGGAAGGTAATGTTTCCTATTTCCCTAAAGCCTCGGTTTACCTTGTCAAGTGTCAGTTCTGTGGTACGATGAATCAATACCAATCGGAACAAGATGCAATCAGGGCAAACGCTTGTTCAAACTGTAAGAAGGCACTTTTTAAGAAGTGCACCAAGTGCGGAAGAATGGTGCTTACATCGTTAGATAAATGCCCGTACTCAGACTGCGGCTTTGTATTTGCCAGCGCAGCGATGTTTGGCAAATACTATGCTGCTGCCGAAGAAGCTTTGCGCAAGAGCGATTTTGACCTTGCTAGAAAGTATCTGTTTGAAGCTCAGACGGCTGATCCGAGTGAGAAACGCCGTATTGAGAGGTTAACCTCGACTATTAACGCCGAGGAAATCCGAAACAAGGAACCATTGAATGAACTGCGGGCGTTGACTTCTGCCAAATTGTATGTCAAGGCTCAAGCAGAACTGCCTCGTATTATTCGAGAGTATCCGAATCTGAATATCGCTGACATAGAAAGAAGCATCAAGGAAACTATTACCAAGGCTGACTCTTCCTTTACTTTGGCTCAAAGTCTTACAGTATCTAAACAAGCTGATGTGTGTGTCTCGATATTGCAATACTGCGCAGACCATCAGCCATCACTCAATTTTCTTCATGCTACCCAGCCAGTACCAAGTCGAAGTTTAAGTGCAACGGCAGATAGTGCTAAGGGCTGTATCAATCTCGCATGGACAATTTCTGAGGAGCGAGGGATCAAATACCATCTTGTGCGCAAGACCGGAAAAATGCCTCCGGTAAGCGTTTCTGATGGCACATTATTGCTGGAAGACACCAATGCTACATCTTTCTGTGATAAAACAGCTACCCCGGGACAGTCCTATTCGTATTCCATGTTTATTTCCAGAATGGGAGTGTTCTCAAATGCAGCGACAAAAGTTGCCGTACTCTATTCTGATGTGCAGAATTTGAGAGCAGTCCAGAATAGAGATTCCATTCGTTTGACATGGGATATGCCGCAAAATAATATGGGCGCAACAGTAACGAGAACGATGTCCGGCAAAGATATCATATTGTCTCATTCGGCGTATGGTAGTTTTGAGGATTCCGACATTCAGTATGGCGTTGCATACACATATAAGGTGTCAGTTAATTATGCCGATACAATGAGTAGCCCAGGCATTAAAACGGTGATTACTCCGCTGGTAATAATCGATTCCTTCCGCATCAAGGCAACGCAAGTTAAAGACAATGTTTACAAGGTCTCTTGGGATATCAAGCAGCCCAAAGTTGATCTGAGAATCATGGTAAACAAGTCCTTGAGCAGCGAATGTACTTCGGATGTAAATGCGGCTCAGATCTCGCTGCCTAAAGAGAGCTTTAGTACAATCTCGGTAATGGCATATTCGGGCGGTAAATGGGTTGAAAGTGAAAACAGCGTTCAAGTTAACACCTATTCTCCGTGTGCGATTGATAAAAGCCGAACGGAGCTTACTGAAGAAACGATTACGACACCCAAAGGAACGGTTTATAGCGTAGAGCTTAAAATACGGCTTTCACAAAGAATACAAGGTAATGTTGCTGGATTTTACTATGCCGTCCGCACCACTTCTTCTGCATCTAGGTGGGCCGCTATTGAGGAAATAGGAAAAGTCCACGATATTGGCAAGGTAAGCATTAGGCAGTATAAAGAAAAAGATGGCATTATCTACTCTGGCTCGGTTACAGACGAACGAACATTCTATATCTCTGTATTTACGATATATGATGTTGGCGGCAAAGAAGTTATCTCTGAGCCTAAAACATTCAAAGTAGATAGAACTATTTCGGCAGATCTATTCTGGAGAGTGTCTAAGAGTTTCCTTGGCGCACTTAAATTGACAATCTTCGCTGTAGGCAATAGACCGATAGAGCATATTCCTGAACTCATTTTGTGTGGGTGTAATGCCGGAGAGTTTATTATTAACCACGATGATCCAAAGGCGGTTGAATTCATTCGCATAAATGCTGTTGATCTCGAAAAGCCACAAAAGGAATACTCGCAAAGCTATGATTTGGAAAAAGTCAATTACCGCAAGAACATGAAGTTCTTTTTATTTGAAGCAAATCCAGTGCGAAGCGAAAAGTTTACGCTTCGTTGGTTCCAAGGATTTTCAGGAAAGGTGTAGGTGAAGAATATGGCTAAGTTTACTTGTCCGTTTTGTATCCGCGAGTATGACAAAAGCAAGGTTCTCTATGTTTGCCCCGATTGTGGAGAAACAACCACTCCCGGCAGATTTGAGCGTGAACCAATTAAATGCAAGACTTCTGGCTGTGGAGGCTTAGCTACCATTAGAAAGTGCCCATCTTGCGGACAGGTTATTCCTAAAATGGCACTTGAAACTCCTAATTTGCCTTTCAGTATTGTGGGTGTCTCCAACTCTGGTAAGACAAACTACATCACAGTTATGCTCCACGAGCTTGGTAAATCATCTGGATTAAGACTTGCACTTGGTCATCAGACAAAAGAAACTCTCGACCATCAGAACGAAAACTATCACCGCATTTATGAGGAACATACCCGCCCCGAAAGCACACAGTCTGGCGAAAACATGCCGCAGATTTGGTATATCAAGAATCTCCAGAAAAAGCGTGGTAACGAGGTTCCGACATATACCTTTACAATATTCGATGGCGCAGGAGAAGATCACGAGAACAACCTAGATCCCTCTTCGACTGTATGCCGCTATATAAACGCATCCAAAGCAATTATCCTTGCAATCGACCCGTTGGTTTTGTCTAAGATCCGCCGGGGCGGAGTAGTCGATCACGACGTTATGGTCAACTCTCTTGGTGGATATGAAGGAGAAACCAAAAATGCAGAGGATGTAATTAACAGTGTGGCATCGTACATAAAGGCAGCACGAGGCATTAAGGCAACAAAAGTTTTAGATATTCCTGTGGCAGTTGTACTGACTAAGTTTGATACGATCCTTAATCACAAGGCATTTGGTCCGCAGGCACTTATCAGAAACAAGAGCCTTACTGTTAGAAATGGACGTGTAGATACAACGGAGATTTCGCAGGTTGACGAGGAAATTCGTAATTGGCTGTATGAGATTGGCGAGGGGGCTTTTATTGATGCCTTAGATTCTCACTTCAAAGAGTACTATTTCTTTGGTGTGTCCAGTTATGGAAATCCACCCAAAAACGCATATACGCTTTCTGATGAAATTGCCCCACATAGAGTTCTCGACCCCATTCTTTGGCTGTTTAAGAAAGCTAAGTTCATCGACTAGGAAGGAGGTTTCCTGATGTTTTCAGAACTCATTTACACTCGTTGCAGACAAGGAATTGACATATTAAAAGGCGGTCGGACTATTTCAAGCGACGGGTTTAAAGTGTATTCTTGCTCTGATAGTATTATCAACGATGATATTGCGGATTTGCCATTTCTATTCAATATTGCACAAGGAAAACAAACATATGCCGATCCTTCCTTTATGGACGATGCCTACTTATTTATCGTCCCGGATAAAGGGAAAAAGATGATAGCTAATTTCCACCCTATTCCGTTTGACAGGACTGCAACCGGAGACTATTCTCATCGTCCGGGTAATTTTATCAATCAAGTATATGTAGGCGACTTTCATGACTTCTATCCCTACGAGTTATTTGGAAGTTCCTATGCGTGGGATGCTAAAGAGCGTGGGGAAGCATTTTACTATAATACTCCCCCCACGGCTCTTCCTGAGAGAAACAATCTTGATGATGCTGCCGGCTCTATTTTTCAAGATGATATTGCTGCTTTCGTTTCTGACGGACGAAAAGAGGCAGTCACAGCAGCTGTAGCATTTTTGCTTTCTCAATATTCACTGCCAACGGGAAGCAGAAAATATCTTGTTATCCAAGACGAGAATGCCTCGAAAATCGAGCTGTGGATTGCTGCAATTCAGAGCGCATTTTCACCTAGAATGGCATCAGGGTTGCCTTTTGCAACCCGGCTTGATAAGTTTACAAACACAAATAAGTACACGGTAAATCTTAACGGTCAATATCAGACCCAAATGAACCTTCAAGACCCTAATCAAAGCCTCCGTTTTAGAGCGATGATTATTGGCGTTGATGCGCGTGATCGTGTTAATACTGCCGCTGTGCGTAAACTGGCTAACTCTCCTTATGCTGTTTTGGACGGAAAAGATAAGTCTTTCATTGGTGAAGCAACCACATCGCATCCGTACTACAAAGCAATCACCGCATACAATGAGCAGCATATCCGTTTTTGTCGAGAGTTCTTGCAGATGCTCGACATTACAGAGCCTAATGAAGATGTGCTGAAACTGTATGATGCTTATACTGTGTTGGATGCTATATCGGCATCCACTAGCTCTGGTATGATTGCATCCAGCCTCTCTATTTTGAGCAGATTTAATTTGAAACAAAACGGCTACCTCAAAGCATTGTATGAAACCATAAAAAGCCGGTTGCAAGACTATTTGCAAAAAAACTTGGCATCTTCCTTTGCTATTATAAATTGGCTTCAGAAAGTAGCGCCAGTGGTTGGCGATGAGGAAGCTGCGCTTAGCCTCAACAAGATTGTCAACAAAGCGTTTGCGGAGAGCGTTTTTGGCAACCCCAGAAGCAAGGAAACTTCTGAATTCTGGAGCAGTATTCGCACAAGTGCATTTTTCGATACGGTTGCGACCACTCTGACCAACACGGCTGTCCTTTCTTTTTATGAAGAAAAAATAAGCGAGTTTTCTTGTGATGGTTGGGTGTTCTTCTTGGATATTTACTTGGCTTGTGCGCAAAAGGCGCGAAAGTATTCGGAAGCTGAGCTTGAACCTGTTGTTGGTCGGGGCATGTACTCTTGCTATAGAGCTAAGAATGCAGACAATGCTTTGCAGATATGCGATTTAGTTCAAAAGAATGGGCGTGGCGCGTTAAAGGCATTGCTGCTCAAGATTGCTGAGAATAAAGATCCCTTGTACACCAGTTTTTGTATTGATCTGCTTTTGAAGACGACACCAGACTTGGTATCTAATGACATTAAGACAATGCAACTCTGTAAGGAACTGCAGATTCATAATCAGGGGCAAGCATGTATAGCTGCTTTGCAGTATAGAAGCAAAATGCTAGAAAACGCCGCGGAGCAAGAACGCTTTGTCAATGCGATTATAAATGAGCAAGCATTTGCATCTCTTGATCTAACTAACATTTTTGAGGCTTTGGATAATGCTATTTTGGTATCCGATAAGGGAAACTCGAAAATTGCCGCCTTGCTGCAAAGCTGTAAACCTGCAAAAGCTGTATGTGTTAAGTCCGCTCATATTTGTGCTGCTGCTATCTTTGAGAATAAAAAACGTAAAACTACGATAGATAGGGCTTTACGTGAATTTACGGCTCAAGGTTTTCCCTCCGTGGAGAATGATTCTTTTGTCAGCAAATTGGTTGACAAAATCCTAAGCAGTGAGCTTGAGGGAGACGAACTGACTTATATTATAGAGTTGTTTGCTACTTCTGAATTCTATTTGAAGCGGTTAATCGGGGCAATTTTAGTGTCTACAACGCCAAAGCACGGATATGAGTGGAACATGCTCCTCTATGTTGAGGCAAAAGCCAAAAATCTCATCATCAGGGATACCATTGTGTCGGAATGCCTGAAGTTCAAACAGCCGGAAAAACATCTAGCACAGTTGGAAAGGGCAATTACAGAACCGTCTTTGAGAAAGCCGTTTAATGAAATTTCAATGATAGTTGATGAAGAAGTTCAAAAAAATGCACCTCAATCCAAACTCGGAAAACTGTTTGGATTTATGTCTGGCGATTCAAAGTGGAAAAAATAAGGAGACAAACAAAAAGTGCTCGTGTCTGATCCGGTATTCAAAAAAGTGTATGAAGCATTTGAACGACATGATAGCTGTGTAACGATAGTGTCCACAAAGAGCATGGACGCCTTATCTACGATATGTGCCGTTGCCGCGGCAAACGCTACTTGCGCTATATACATAAATGGTTTTGAGTTTCAAAGAGTACTCAATGTCACCCGCTGCATTCCGCAATATGCTTACGGACTACCGCAGTTACAACAGTATATTGCGGAGTGCAGAAAAAAACGCGTGGAAATCATAGACCGCTGTAAAGCATCTAATACATACGATACTGTACTGGCAATTCATGACGAATTGACAAAAGGTGTTCGCTATCAAGAGAATGGCAAGTTATCTCATTCCATTGTCGGACCACTTTTGTTTGGGCGTGGGGTTTGTGATGGTTTTTCCAAGACGCTAAAGTACATTTTAGATGAACTGTCTATACCTTGCTTCGTGGTTAGTGGAACAGCAACAGATCCTCAAACAGGCATAAACGAAAGTCACGCCTGGAATATCGTAAAAATAGATAATTCCTGGGTGCATATTGACCTGACATTTGATGCGACGATTTCTCAACCACCAATTCTTCGCCACGACTATTTTGGATTAAACACACCAACGATAGCCAGAGATCATCAGTTTAATTTAGCTCTCTATCCGGTATCCTCAACCATCTCGTTAGAATATCATCACAAGAAAAATCTGATTGTTTCAGATAAGAGAAAAATACCAGCTTTAGTGTTGGAAAAGCTAAACGAGGGAGAAAACCATATATTATTCAGACTGGAAAAGCAGGACCGTTGTGCCGACCATTCCAATGAAATATTACAGCAGACATCCAGTTTTCTCTTAAAACATGGGATTAATGCTATGATTGCGATACACTATAACCTTGCGCAATCGGTATACTGTATCACCGTTAATGAGGATAGCCGTAGTCGGCACCAGCTATCGCGGAAAGTAAAGCACTTTTATTTAACCGGCGAATAACGATTAGGAAAGATTGAAGCAAGACTTCACAGGAGGACAATATGGGATATGTAATAGGAGCAATAATTGTTATCGTCATCGTCTACTATCTCGTGGTGCATGTAATAGCACCCATTGCAGGTGTATTGGGGACAATCGCTCTTTCAATTGGAGCGTTATATGCGCTTGGCGTTTCTATTAGTAGCTTTGCCTCATCGCTTAAATTACATATCGACCCATATACCACTTACGTCGATAACAATCCAAAAGCAGTTCTTGGGACAAAAAGAAGCTATTTTTTTGGCCCTGGATATCATCAGATTGCCATTACGGTAAAAGATGCATTTTCTAACCAAGCCAAATACATGGATACCGTTAAAACATGGTGGAAAGACTTCCGGGCAAAACACGGATGGGTAATAAACATTTGGGTTGACATCTTTTACTATGCAGCGTGTGTCTGCACATATTTTTTTGGAACTATATGGACGATTCTGTTTTCGAGCCTATTGTTCGTGGTTATTTTTACTGGAATGTGTGGATTCTATGTGTTCTTTACACTTCTTTGGCTTGTAGACCGTATCACCTTAATGGTTCATTCAATACAAAGCAGATGCCCCAACTGTAAGAGAATATCGGTCGTACCTGTTTTTAACTGTCCTGACTGTGGAGCACCGCATCAGAATCTAACGCCTGGTCCTTATGGGGTATTAACGCAAAAATGCGCGTGTGGCAGAAAGCTGCCCACGACGATCTTTAACGGACGCTCGAAGTTGGAAGCATTGTGTCCGTTCTGCCAAACATCGTTGGCTGCCAGCGATGCGAAGCAGTTTGGTATTCAGCTTGTCGGTGGCGTGAGCGCCGGAAAAACAACTTTCCTTGCCGCTTACTGGCATCACTATATTGAGCAGTTAAAAAATGACAGGCAGTTGGAATTTACTTGCTTCCCGGAAGATGCTTTCGATGAGTTGGAATATTGGTATCAAAATGGACTTAGTTTAGCTACTAGCGAAACCAATGCCACTATGTATAGCATTGTACACAAGCGAGACGGAAGCGTACCAATCCAGATGACAATTTACGATGTTGCAGGTGAGTCATTTACTAATCTATCCGCAGACATTCAGCAGCAACAGTTTAGATACTGCGAAGGCGTTGTAATAGTTATTGATCCTACAGCTACACCAGAGCTTAATGTTGATACGGTCTCTGGTTTTGTTAGTGAGTTCAAGCAGCTTAAAGGTATTCATTCTTCTCAGCTTGCCAAGATTCCTGTTGCAGTTATTATTTCTAAGGCAGATTTGTTTAAGAGGGAAATTGGTGTTCCGAAGATTAAGTCGATCTATCATCAGGCAATCAAGGCCACTGAAACGCAAGACATCTCGCTTGACTCCATTAGAAATGATGCCTGCAGAAATTTCTTGCTTGCACATGGCTTTGATGCCGTCTTGAACATGATCGATGGCGAATTTGAAAATGCGCAATACTTTTCCGTCAGCGCTATGGGACACGAAGCTGAAGAATCGACCCCTTATGAGCCGTGGGGAGTTATTGAACCTATTTTGTGGATTACACAACAAGCAAATATCAAACTATAACAGGGGGGAAAATATGGCATATCCGGAAAAAGCAGCTAGAAGCGTTGATGAATTACGTCGTGCTAATGCGGCCATTAATCAACGCCTTGAGGCACAAGAAGATAGCTATAGAGCTCAAGGAATGGGCGATGAAGAGATTCAAGATCGTCTCGCTGCCGACAAGTGGAATTTTCAGAAAGAATGGCTTGATGATAGATATCCTGGCGAACATGTATCACCACATGTATTTAATGGCTTTAACCCAAACGGAGCAAAAGATCGTATTGCAGAAGCAAAGAGAAGCCCCCGCCTCGAAGAGACAATGAAGCAATTTGCGGCAGAAGAGAATCAAGCCGACGAGAATGCACACAGTGAAGATATGGAAGAATCCATGTAGGAGGAAGTATGAAGAATTTTGGATATGTATTGGCTACAAAAATGCTTGTAGATGGAAAGAGAAAAGTTCGCTTTATGTATCGTGAGACGCCCGATAATAATCAGGATAGCGGATGGCGGTTTTTCTGTGGCGACGAAAATGACGAATATGTAAATGTGCCTGATAATATTGCAGTTTACGATATCAATACGATTATTTCGCTTGATAAGAGTATCACGCCTTATCTAAATGCGGCCATCGGTGCAACCTTTGAGCGAGAAGACGAAAATGCTTGCTTTAAGGTCAGCGAGGACTTCCTTTCGGATAAGGGTGGCGAATAATCATGGGACTGCATAGGCCATATATTCGCAAAGAAGTACGAGCCGAGGTTGAGCGTCGAGCTGAGAAAAACGATAAGGGGCAATTTTTGGATGCAAATACCCATGAACCTATTGAGGGACAGTATGACTTGGGGCATGTAAGTGGGCACGAACATTGGCGTGAGGTCGGGCAAGCAGAAAAAGAGGGGCTCACTCAAGAAGAGTTTAATGAACGGATGAATAATCCGGATTATTTTCAGATAGAAGACCCTCACGAAAATCGTTCCCATGCCCATGAAATGCCAGCAGAGGAAACGGTAAGCGACGAACAGGCTGAGGAAAACGGGCAAGAAATGTAAAGACTTGGAGGAGCTTGCATGACATTTGAAGAGGCTTATCAAGATTTGATATGGAATATATGGCCAAAGGTTGAGATGTTTGGCTCCGAAGTGTGGACATATTGTGTTGATTTATGGAAACAGACTCCTCATGCTATTCAGAATATGTTCGTCGCCTTGTTTTACATAGCTTTACTCGGCATCGCCATAAGTCTTATTAAATCTATTATCATCAACTATAAATCATGGAAGCCAGATCCGGATAGCAAACTGATGCTCAGTTATTTTTGCGGAACAGGTAACTATCAGCGTAAGTTAATTTACCATAGCGCGAAAGCGCTGCTGTTTGACAGAAAATGGTCTTGGATAAGCGTTGCAGGACTGGCATACCGCTTGGGGAATTGTAATAGCGAATCAAAAATCGTCTTGTTCTTCTGCTCTATTGCATATTTACCTTTAGCGTTTCTAGGTATCATCGAAATGGTCATCAGGTCCACAGTAGGCTTTTGCGCTTTCTTTTGCTTGAATTTGGCTATTTGGATAGTGCTTTTCGTGTTCGGTATTGTTGCGAGGCTTTTTATCCCCATATTTCGATTAATTGACTACACTCCCAGAGTTGAGCAACATTGCCCTCATTGTTATGCAATGTTTAGATTGCCGTATTTTAGATGCCCGCATTGTGGTGAAATACACAAGAACCTTATTCCTGGACATTGCGGCATACTCTTTGCAAAATGCTCATGTGGGCAGTTTATCCCCTGTTCTGTTTTGTCCCATAGAAGCAAATTGGTAGGTGTATGTCCGAATCCAAAGTGCGAAATGGATTTGGCTGCTTCAAATGCAAGACAGTTTTTTATTCAGATAATCGGAGGTAACGCATCTGGCAAGACAGCCTTTTCTGCAGCATTCCAGCATCAGTATTTGAGATTAGCACAAGGCCATGGTGGATACAAAATATCCGGCGAACCCAAGGAGGTATTCGATGCCTTGGAGGGCATGTACACTAACGGTGTGACAGATCCGTCTTCACCTTCTGAAGTTAGTTCCTACAACTATGTTCATCATCTGAAGGGGGCTGCCGCACATAGCTTAATCTTCTACGATATTCCAGACGAAGTACTATTGAGCGAAGAATATGAAAAAAGCCCCCTCAACTTCGGATATACTGATGGAATCATCATTATTATTGATCCTCTTAGTATTACCTCTTTGCGTGATGAATGTATTAGACAAGGCGACGTAATCACATCGAGTGACTTTTCAAACGATGATTGTGAAACCATTATTATTGACTTTATCAATAAGTTCTCGGAGATTGTGGGGCGATCCGCAAGAAAAATGAGTGACATCCCGGTTGCAGTTCTTATTGCCAAGAGTGATATAAAGCGGATAAAAAGCAGTATTGGCCTACCTAAAATCAAGGCTCAATTCAAAAAGGAACCTGAAAAGTATAATGGTGATTTATCGGCTGCTAGAGATGAAATCTGTAGATCCTTCTTGAACGATATTGGCCTTGCTAATGTCGTAAACAATTTGGAAAGTGTATTTTTGGATGTTTGCTATTTTCCAATAAGTGCGCTCGGACATCCGCTGGAAGTTGGAGTAGCATTTGATCCTTTCGGGGTTATTGAACCTGTGACATGGATTGCAAAAAAGCGGCAATCGGCGATTTATCCAACATTGAAGTATGCACATGAAAGAGTTAACCATTGCGATGGTGCAGATTGAGGCTGAGGAAGTGTAAAAATGAATACGGTGAAGTATAGCGCAAAAACAACTGCAACATTGATTGTATTTGCCCTCGGCCTAGTGGCATTAACGAAATGGTGCAATACCATTCCGCATGAGGCAATATACTATATCCGACGAACGCTCAACAGTAGATTTATGCTTGAGCCGACTTTTAGAACTGTACAAAGCATAAGCTTTTGGAGTTTGCTCATTGTAAGCGTAGAATATGCTGTTATAAACAACTGTTTTGGCTTTAAAGTGTTTCAAGCATTTGCTATTCCTCTTACGATTTCAGTAATCGCAACAATAGCTACACTTATTTCCGAAATCCCCTTTCATTGGTATTGGGCTGGATATTTCGTGCTGTTAATCTTTGGGGTTAAAAGCTCCTTTACGAAACTGTCTTCCATAAATAAGAGTAATAGCAAGTTAGTTTCTTTTGCTAGTGAACTTAGGAACAAACCTAGCATCGAGGGCGATCCGATCGATTTTTATGTCGTGTACTTAACCAAGGCGTTGCTGCTCCCCCTTTTTGTAGCGCTCGTTTTGTCACTTATTATATTCTGCATGATACACAAGCATAGCTTTGGGATAAACTAAGTGTAACAGTATCTGGATGACAAGAAAAATGGTTAATTAAATTGAAAATTAGCTATAGCAAATTGCGGGAGCTTCTGACCAACAGGGAATGAACAAAATCAAAAGGGGGAAAACGAACCCGTATCTTATAATTCGATGCTAAAAGTTTGCAAGATTTTAAATTATGGTATCGGAGATATCATCAGGATCAAGCATTCGGAAGCTATCGAGCAAGAAGAGGAAACGGAGATGTACGCAACAAAAAATAATGGATTGGAGCAATAGCGTGAAAACTGTAGGCAATATATTATGGCTTGTGTTCGGAGGATTGGTTCTCTCTGTGTTGTGGGGAATCGTAGGTGTGATTTGCTGCTGTACTATTATTGCCATTCCTGTCGGAATGCAGTGTTTCAAGTTTGCTTCATTTATATTCTGGCCCTTTGGTAAGGATGTAACCTTTTCTAACGGAACGGGAACTTTCTTGCTGAACATTATCTGGATATTAATTATCGGCTGGGAGTTGGGCGTTATATCTTGTTTGTTCGGAATCCTGGGGTGTATCACTATTGTTGGTATTCCTTTTGGAATGCAATTCTTCAAGTTTGCAAAAATTGCATTCCTACCTTTTGGAACGTCCATAGTTAACAGCTAATTCTGATAGATTAAAGGATTTTAATGCCAAAGCAGGAACAGATAGGAGGGAGATTTATACTATGACTTCAGAAGAATACTATCAAAAAGCATTTATGTTAACAGGAGAACAAGATACGCCATTCTTTAAAGGAATCTGCTACACATTCGGATACGGAGTAATTATAGATTTGCAAAAAGCTAAAAATGCGTATACAGAAGGAGCGAAGCAAAAAAATGTAAAGTGTATGTATGGCCTTGCAGCCCTTTTACTGAAATCAAAAGTTGTGTCAGATACTGATACGGCTCATAAATTATTTTGCGCTGCCTTCCAAGAACTATATAGGCAAGCACAATTGGGCGACCCAATTAGTCAGAGAATGGTTAGCTGCTATTATTTGTTTGGAGATCGTGGCGTCTCTCAAGATTTTCTTCAAGCGAAAAATTGGCTGATGCAAGCTGCAGAAAGTGGTGACATGGACGCTCAAATGAACTTAGCTCACTGTTATGAAACCGGAAATGTTTTTTGTAAGAATCTCAATTTAGCACTTGAATGGTATGCAAAGTCTGCAATACAAGGAAATCAAAAAGCTTTAAAAAAAATCGACGAACTCAGGAGAGACTTAAATGAGTAGGTTCACATTAGATAACCATCCCAATTATACCGTAAGAGAACCAAAACTACTTTACATTGACCGTTACGGAAATATTTACCCAGATTGCAAGACGTACAAGACCCCCGCTATTTGCCATCTTACTGATAAAAATGCTGCAGACATAGTTCGCAAGCAGGCTTTCGGAGCAAACACTAGCGGTGGGATATTTAATATGATTACTGTTGAGGTTAGTAGTACTTGTCAAGCTAGTTGTTTATATTGTTTTCAGCGAGATGCTCACCGAAATGACAAGTATGCCTACTACGAGGAACTCCTTCCATTCCTTGAAAAATTAGATGCATACTGGGTGTTTTTTTCCGGCGGCGAAATTTTAATACAGGAAGATGCCATGAATTTTATGCGTAAATATCGCCTGCTTAATCCGACTGGATGGATTCATTTGAAAACGAACGGTAACGCTGGAGAATATGCAGCTGCTTTTGTAGCAGAAGTCTGTGACTCAATAATGGTTTCTTTTAATGGCTTTTCTGCTACAAGCTACAAGACTATTATGGGACTAGATATAGAAAAGACAAAAAGATTCTGTCACATGGTCAAAAACAATGCAAAGACAAACTTAGGAATTAAACTTTTAAACTCACCAATTACTATTGCTGAAACACCGGATTTCTTGGAGTGGGCTCTTGCCCTTATGCCTAAGTGCATTGCAA
>UMLK01064508.1_pt1 | contig 27107 bp, 33 predicted proteins | sample 1966541 | NCBI WGS metagenome assembly UMLK01 (sample SAMEA4836198, study PRJEB28245) | human gut metagenome | biome: gut microbiome; material: fecal sample | place: Denmark | collected 2008 | reverse complement strand
GAGATAGGTCTTATTCTAGCAAAAATCCATATGGTAACAAAACATCCATGCTCACCTTTTTTAACTAAAACTCGTCTTATTCTAGCAAAAATCCATATGGTAACAAAACATTCTTGTAATAAGTTGATTGCTCGAGCTGGTCTTATTCTAGCAAAAATCCATATGGTAACAAAACATCTCACATGACACAAACGTTGCACCCTCAGTCTTATTCTAGCAAAAATCCATATGGTAACAAAACAACTAATATTCTTTGGTTGCAACAACAATTGTCTTATTCTAGCAAAAATCCATATGGTAACAAAACTGTAATCGATGATGATTTTGAACATGGATTGTCTTATTCTAGCAAAAATCCATATGGTAACAAAACTATAATGGAAGAGTATTACAAGCCGATTTCGTCTTATTCTAGCAAAAATCCATATGGTAACAAAACCAGATTCGTTCGTGTTAATCGTATAACTCGGTCTTATTCTAGCAAAAATCCATATGGTAACAAAACTATAATGGAAGAGTATTACAAGCCGATTTCGTCTTATTCTAGCAAAAATCCATATGGTAACAAAACATATCTACGAACAAGTGATAGTGAATTAGAGTCTTATTCTAGCAAAAATCCATATGGTAACAAAACATATATGCAATGGTTTTTTAGAATATTTTCGTCTTATTCTAGCAAAAATCCATATGGTAACAAAACCTTGTAACGTACTATATCCGCCAAATGGATGTCTTATTCTAGCAAAAATCCATATGGTAACAAAACGATAGTACCATTGTAGAAGTAAAATGGCATGTCTTATTCTAGCAAAAATCCATATGGTAACAAAACGATAGTACCATTGTAGAAGTAAAATGGCATGTCTTATTCTAGCAAAAATCCATATGGTAACAAAACGATAGCACTATCGTAGAAGTAAAATGGCATGTCTTATTCTAGCAAAAATCCATATGGTAACAAAACAGTGACAACTTCAAACGATATGGATTTTGAGTCTTATTCTAGCAAAAATCCATATGGTAACAAAACATGGAGTCGATTCATGTATAGATATTTATAGTCTTATTCTAGCAAAAATCCATATGGTAACAAAACTCACTGATAATGATAGAAAGTTCATTTATCGTCTTATTCTAGCAAAAATCCATATGGTAACAAAACCTCAAATACATGTTACCATATATTCAAAAATAATAAAATATTAAGTATTTTAAATAGTTATAGATATATCAAGTTTAGTTTTTATATTATTTTTTATCATTTCTTTTGCCTCCTGAAGTGTACATACTCCTTTATCTATATAAATATTATATATTTGCTCATCATCATTTAAATCAAAAATAAGATTACCAAACATATAAACATCTTTTATATTTAAATTTTTATTTGTTTTATAAATCATAACAACGTTAAAACAATTTTTCATACTTATGAGATAGTCATTTATTTCTTTTGTTAGGTATGGGAGATCAATTAAACAAATGGTTTTGTTTAATTGATTATTGGATATGAATTCTATCATTTTTAATTGGAATAATATGATTTCATTGTATGATAGATCATATTCATTAGCTTGATCTTCTTCTTTTAAAAATATAGGTAATAATATTTTTAAAAATTGTTTAGAGGTATATGTTATAAACTTAGGATAGATGAGTTCATTATCTAATTCATTTGAAAATGATTCTAATAGAAGATTAATTGTATTGATGGTATCAATATTTTCATTTTGAGCAATTAGAATTTCTAAATATTTTGCGATTAGAGAATGCGTTGTCAATTTTATATCACTACTAACAGAATAGTTTAGATTCACTCGATAAAAGTTTACTTCTTTTATTTTAATTTCTTTATCATTAAACAATACTTGTGCTTGTCCTGTATTATTAACTGAGTATTCACTTTCTTTTGAAGCCAAGAACACTTCTTTTAAAATACTTTCAAAAGTATATCTTTCTTCAAAATTATCTCCAATACAATATTTTAGATTATCTATTTGTAAGTCATATCTTTTATTTCCTTTTTTTACTGTCAGTAAATTCATAATTTTATAAAAGAATCTGCATTTACTGTTTTTTCTTGATTAGAGACCCCACCAACTATAATTTCAATTTTAGAATATTGTTTTTCTGTTACCAACAATAATCGAATTTGTCCTTCTTTAGGAACATTTTTCTTTAAGACATTTACATGTTTTACTGCAGCTTCTCTATTTGGAAAAATCTTACAATAAACAGAAAACTGCATCATCATATACCCATTTTTTATTAAATATTTTCTAAAATGTGTATATATCTTCACTTCTTTTTTTGTTTTCATGGGGAGGTCAAAAAATAATACCAATCTCATAAATTCATAAATCATATAAAATTGGTTTAGGAAATAAATAGACTTCTTGATTAGTTTCAAGTTCTTTTAAAATACTTTCTAAATAAACATATATAGCATTATTAACCGTTTGTTTTCTTCCATCAATTTCTATTTTTTTAGTTGTAAGTTGTATCAATGCCTCTTTATGTTCTTGTTTAAACAGAATATCTTCCATCATATTATTATAAACATAATGATCTACAATTGGTCTGAATACTTCTATCACATCATCACTTAAATTAAACATATTTTGTTTACCTCTATGAAAAATACCTAAATTAGGTAAATATCCTTTAGCAACAATGATTGAAGAAATTAAAGACCTAAATATACTATATCCATAATTCAATCCTGCATTGATTACATCTTCATCAAATCGTATAAAATCATCACCAAACAATTCTCTAAAATACATTTTTGCAGCTAATCCTTCTCTATTTGTCACATCATCTTTTTCAACTTCATTTTCAAATTGATAAAGTTTATTAATTACATCTTGATTTTTATTATTTATTTTGAGTATTTCTGCTTGATTATGTATTTTAGCTCTTACTATTTTTTGATGCATTATTTGTTTTCTATCATTATCCCATGCTATTTGTTTATTAATATTCCCACTTTGAGAAAAATGACCATTCATTGGTAATATATAACTTTTGGGAATATGATCTATTCCACATATTACCGTACATACATTATTTTCTGTTAACTTATTTATTAAAGGTATACTTAAACTTGATTTATAATTATCTATAACTAATATTTGAATATCTGAAATTGGTAATAGAATATCGTTGTCATTATAGACAACTTTTAAATTATCTAAGTACAGTTTCAAACATTCACATTTTTCAATATATATGATCCTATGACTCATTTTTTATAAAAGAAAAAGGCTCCGAAGAGCCGAATCCGGGATAAACCCTTGTTTTGTTAGGTCATATAAATTTTTGCTAGAATACAACCATCTATATTATAGACTAATCGAACTCTAATTTCAATCTATTTTCTTTAATTTCGTACATATTTCCTAAAACATCTGTAGCAAATTTTTGAATTTTAATAAAAGAGCCACAGTAAACCATCAATTGTTTTTTACACAATGTATTTATGGGTTTAACTTCAAACCTATTTGACTTATCATCATTAGTAGCTGTAAATTTTAAAATTTCATAATGTTTACCATCATGATATTGTGTTTGTCCATCATTGATTGAAGCATCATAAACATATTTTTGACCTTCTTTTTTTATTACCCCAATTAATTCATCTCGATGCATTGAACAAACAAATTTCCAATCACTATCAATACCTTTTTTTACTTTTTCTTCATTATACCATTTTTCATCAATAACAAATTTATGAACTGTTTCTTTATAGAAAACATCTTTGTATCTTACTGTAACAAATTTATATTTACCTTCGGAAGATACATAAAAATCTGTTCGATATGGACTAATTTGTTTTAAGATTACTTTTTTGTTATTGGTATTATAATTATCAGTAATTGGTAAATGATTACCTAGTTTTTCTGAATAGAATTTTATAGATGTAATTGCTGGACCATTATTCTTTTTAGAATATTTAGTAATTGGAGTTTCTCTATATGCCGTTAAAGGGTTTTCTCCTTTTAAAGCATACTTCCCTTTTTTATCAATTACATAATATTCTTTAGAATCTTTAAAATCATTAAAATGATTGAGTATAACTTCTTTAATCTTTTCAAAAGTTTGTGGATCTTTATGCTTCATAATATATTTATCAGTATCATCATTGATAATATTGTTTACAAGTTCAATTGCTTTCTTTTCTTTAGGATCATAGATATTTTTAATTTTTTCAACTAACATATCTTGTCCATCTACATTTCTAGTACTATAGATTGTTTCATCTGCAATTTGTCTATTAGGTTTTGTATCAATTTTATGAGACACTTTAATTAAAGGATAATGCATTTGTTCTTTTGTAAGATAACCTAAATTATATTGATTTGATTCATGATAAATATTTTTTAATGTCGATATAAATTCAATATATTTTGGATCAAAGAATTTTTCATCACTTACAATTTTTAATACTTCTCCTGTTTCTTCATCAACAATATCTTCTAAAGTATCCCCTTTATCAAGATACATATATTGTTTAATATTGCCTACTTTTTTGATTGAAGCAACAATTAAAGCATCAATTGCATGGTGGAAATAATCTTGTTCACGATCTTTACTTAAATTAATTTTCTTTCTAAAGATATTAGTAGCTTGTCCTCTAATTGTATGAATGTTTGTTCTAATATCATTATCTTTAAAATAATGTTGTAATGTATTAAGTACTGTACGACAAGCATAACTTGTATCTACTAAGTTACGATTAATAAAGCTTTTAGCAACATCTTCTCTGGTAATATCTTGTTCTTCAAGCAAATTATTTCTTTTTTTACGAGGAAACTTCTTATTACTATAAACATAAGATTTATATTTTTCTAAATTTCCTTCTGTAAATCTTCCTTTAAGATAAGCCATGATAGGTGTTAGATTACCTTTTTGTTGATTTTCTAAACGTGATGTTAATACTTTATTTGATAATGAATCATCTAATGAAATAGACAAAGGTATAATATGATCTATTTCATAAGCTTTATCATCAAAAATAAGTGTATGTAAGTCTATATCTTGTTGTGTATACGCTGTTTTACAATCTTGTTGTAAATAAAGTTTTACTTTCGTTTTTGTTTTACCATTAACTCTTTCAAGATCAATACCAGCATTTTTGATCAATTCATCAACTTGTTTATTTTCATTTTCAAAACGTTTTTGATTATCATTTATTCTCTTTGTTTGTTCTTTAGAATTTTTATCTCTTGTCATTTCAATAACAATACTATCAAATTCACCATATTTCTTTCTTAAAGCATTAATTACTTTAAAAGTTTCTCGATGTGCCCTTTTAGCAACTGGAGATAAGATAGCTTCTTCATCAGGTTCAATATTCTTCATTCCTTTTAAAGATTTTCTATTTTTATCAAAAAGTTCAATTTTATGAAGTACTTGCATTTGATTCATTTCAGTTGTAAGCATTTCTTTATTGATTTCATGCATTGCTTTAAATGATAAAGAATGATAACCTGTCACTCCTTTAATAGACGCGAGTTCACAAACTAAATCATCATTGAATCCAGGATACATTACTTTAATAGTATCTTTTCTTTCATCAATTCCTTTAGCTTTTGTACATATATCAATAACGTTATCTACAATAATCTTATCATCCAATAAATCTTGTTTATCATATTTTTTAAACGCTTTTAAAACTTTACTATATCCTTTAAATTCTGTAATAAGCGGTTTTTCATTTTTATCAATTCTAAAACCAGTTACTTCCTCTTCATCTGCATCTAATAATTTAAGTAATTGCTTTACTGTTATATTTCCTTTTTCATTAACAAAAGCAATTACTTTTTCTTTTTCTTCTATAGTTATTTTTTCACCTTTAATTGTTAAATTATTTAAATCATTCAATAAATTAAATAATTCTGCTGTATATGATTGCTTTGGTGCTCTAAATTCATCTGGATAAACACTACATCTTCCACGCATTTCATCAATTAGATTAACATGTTTTAAAACACCATCAACAATACGATAACTTCCATAAGGTGTTGGTGATTTTTCACTACCAGGTCCTTGATCATAACGACGTCTTCTTGCTATAGTTTCAAGAATTTGTTGACATAATTCTTCATCTAAATCTTGATGTGTAAGAATTTCATTTAATTCATTAACATAATCTTGGGTTTTAAAATTATTTTCAGTTCCTCGAATTTTATGTTTATTATTTAATCTTTCTAACTGAACTTCACAAACAAACTTACCGTCAGATAATGCTCTAGCATTTTTAGAAAGAATCGCTTTTGTTCCTTCATCATCTTTGGTTTCATCAGCAAGCGCTTCTAATGTTGTCCCTCTTGATTTTGTTATATGCATAATCGCTGCACATAATTCTTCTAAAGAAAGTTTTTCTTTTAAACCTTTTACTCTAACTTGATAGGGATTGTAATTTCGATATTCTTCAAAATACAAAGCATTCTTTTGAAGAAGGTTTCTCATATCTTCTAATCTATTTGATTTTCTTCTTTTTAAACGTCTTGATCCCCTTTTTGTTCTTCGCGCTTCATTATCTGCAGCTGTACCTTCTTTAAACAATCTTACTCCATAATCAACAAATAAATTGCGTTCAATATCAATAACTCCAAATCCTACAGATGTAATTCCAATATCAAGTCCTAGTACATATTTACTCATACTCTTCCTCCCTCTAACTTCTAATAATATAATTATACACTTTTATTTATTGAATTCCTAATACACTTTTTAAAATATAGATTTTATTTGTTAAATTTTTTTTGGAATTATTAATTATTTTGGTTGTTCTAGCAATTATATAGTAACAAAATAGTAGTGTCATTTTGAACGATTTTATTCTTTGGATTCTTTTATTGATATTAACATCAATCCTATCAATGTTAAATTAATTATAATTTCCATAATACTTAAAACATTCTTTTTCATACATATCGCCTTTCTTTTATATTAGTATTTTTTTAAAAACAACAAACATCTAAACTAAACCTCTTTACATCAATAATAATCTAATTATCTAATAATAATTGATAACCAAAGTTTCTTATTTAAAGTAAGAATAATTTCTAAATATAAAGCTGCTTTACCTTTTTCACCATGAATTGTTAACCCCCTTCTTTTATATATCTAAATTATAGAACATAACAAATTAAAATACCGGCTTATATAAGACGGTATTATACTTATTTACGCAAAAAAACAAGAAACTTTTTTCAAGATTTCTTATTTTAATAAATTATCTAATACTTTAATCATTTCTTCAACTTTTTGATCACAATCTTCACTATTAACTGCATCATGTACACAATGTGTCATATGAGCTTTTAAGACTTCTTTGTTGGCTCTTTTTAAAATAGCTTCACTTGCCATTATTTGATGTGAAATATCAATACAATAGCGATCTTCTTCCACCATTTTTAAGATACCATCAATTTGTCCTCTTGCCGTTTTTAAAAGTCTTGTGACCTGTTTTTTATCGGCCATCATACTTATTCAATTCCTTTATAAGTATATCCAGCTTCTTCAATAGCTTGTTTTAGTGTTGCTTCGTTAGCTTCACCTTCTACAAATGCACAGTTTTTTTCAAGATCAACTGTTGCTTGAATACCATCAATAGCATTTAATGCTTTTTCTACGTGTGCTTTACAATGTTCACACATCATTCCTTCTACTAATACTTTTTTCATTTTCTTTTCTTCCTTTTTCCTATTTTCTTGTATTTTAATAATTTGATGTTTTGGTTTAAAGAATCTTAATCTAAGTGCATTCGATACAACAAAGACAGAACTTAATGACATTGCTGCTGCTCCATACATTGGATCTAACAACCAGCCAAAGATTGAATAGAACGCTCCTGCAGCAACAGGAATACCAATGACATTATAGAAGAATGCCCAAAATAAGTTTTCTTTAATATTTTTAATTGTCGCTTTTGATAGTTCATAAGCCACAACAACATCTTGTAAATCATTTTTCATTAAGACAATATCAGCAGATTCAATCGCAATATCAATACCAGAAGTCATTGCAATACCAACATCACTTCTTACAAGGGCTGGTGCATCATTGATTCCATCACCAACCATGATAACACGATGTCCTTTTTCTTGTAAATCTCTTACATGTTTTTCTTTATCTTGTGGTAAGACTTCACCAATGGCTTCAATACCTAATTCATCAGCAATGGCATTGGCTGTTAATTGATTGTCCCCTGTCAACATATAGATATTCATGTTCATATCTTTTAAACAATCAATAGCATGTTTACTTGTTTGTTTTAAGACATCAGAAACAACAATTAAACCAATAAGTTGACCAGCATAACCATAAAATAAAGGTGTCTTTCCTTTAGAAGATAATTCTTTATAGAGATTTTCAATCGAAGAAAGATCGACATCATTTTCTTCCATCAAACGTCTATTTCCTGATAAAAGAATTTCTCCTTTTAAGTCACCTACAAGTCCTAGACCTTGTTTCATTTCAAAATGATCTAATGAATCAATAGATAAACCTTGTTCTAAAACATAACTATGAATCGCCTTGGCAAGTGGATGTTTAGAATATTGTTCAATTGAACCAGCATATTTCAATAAATCATTTCCACTTACACCAATTGGATAAACTTCTGTAACTTGAGGTTTTCCTTCAGTAAGTGTTCCCGTCTTATCTAAAACAATCGTATCACATTTAGAAAGTTCTTCTAAATGTTGTGCTGATTTAACTAAAATACCTAAGTTAGCCCCTTTCCCTGTTCCAACCATGATTGCTGTAGGAGTGGCAAGCCCTAAGGCACATGGACAAGAAATAACAAGAACTGAAATTGCACAGTTTAAAGCAAAGTGGAAATCTTTATTTCCAAGGATCAACCATAAAATGAAAGTAATGATTGCAATTGTAATAACGGTTGGTACAAAGACACTACTGATCTTATCGGCAAGTTTAGCAATTGGCGCTTTAGAAGCACCTGCTTCTTCTACTAAACGAATGATTTTAGAAAGAGTTGTATCATTTGAAGTATGACTAACTTCTACTTGCATATAACCATCTAAGTTATTGGTTGAACCAATAACTTGATCTCCAATTGTTTTATCAACTGGTAAGCTTTCTCCAGTAATCATCGCTTCATTGATTGAACCATGTCCTTGAATGATTTTTCCATCCAAAGGAATATTGTTACCTGGTTTAACAATCACAACATCGCCAATTTGAACATCTTCAATGGCTATTTCAACTTCTTTTCCTTCTTTTAAGACAATAGCTGTTGAAGGCATCAGCTTCATCAATTTTTCAATCGCTTCTGAAGTCTTTTGTTTAGAACGTGATTCTAAATATTTACCCAAAGAAATTAATGTTAAAATCATTCCTGCCGATTCAAAGTAAAGTTGCATCATATAATGATGGGTCATATCCATATCCATTCTTCCTAGATAATAAGCCATCATAAAAGTAGCATATAAACTATAAATAAAAGCTGCTGAAGAACCTAAGGCAATCAAAGAATCCATATTTGGACTACGATTGAATAAAGTTTTAAAGCCTCGAATATAATAACCTCTATTGATGAACATAATAGGAACAACTAAACATAATTGAACTAAAACAAAAATCATCATATTTTCATGACCTAAGAGAATACTTGGTAAAGGCCAATTTATCATATGTCCCATACTGATATAAAATAAAGGAATCAAGAAAATAAATGATAAAATCAAATTCTTCTTTTTATGCTCATTTTCATTTTCTTGAACATTTGAAACCTGTTTTTCACCAATATTTTGAGCTTTATAACCTGCTTTATCTACGGCCTCAAAAATTTGACTTTCACTTAGTTTATTTTCATCAAATTCAACAGTCATTGAGTTTTGCAATAAATTGACATTAACATCATCAACACCATCCAACCCTCTTACTGCTTTATCTACATGAGCTGAACAAGCACTACATGTCATCCCAACGACATCATATTTCTTCTTCATCATTACACCTCCCACCCCTATAGGGTATCTATATCATACTTGAATACTAAAAAATAATCAAGAAATACGCTTACAAAATTTCTTGATTTTCTAATGTCATTTTCCCCTCTTTCATTTGATAAATACGATAACCCCATTCTTTTCTCTCATCTTCTTCAATTAATTCATTCATACTTACCTCAAATAAACAACTTAATGCATATAAATGATGAATTGAAGGATACGTACTTCCTTTAAACCAACGATAAATTGGTTGAGGACATTCTAAACATAAATACTCTTGAATATCTTTTACTTTATACCCCATTTGATCAACACATCTTTTTAAATTCTTTCCTATTTTTAAAGGATTTATTAATTTTTTCTTCATTTCTATCACCACTATTATTTTAAAATAAAAAAAGAAGGCTGTCATTAAACTTGTAGTTCACTAACCTTCTCTTTTTTCAGACATTCTAAAAAATACAATTCCTAACATAAAGAAAACAGATAGAGCTCCTAGAGAAAGATTAATTTGACCTGTTGTTTGTGATAAAACACCAACAACTGTTGTTCCTAAAAACGAAGCTCCTTTTCCACAAACATCCATTAAACCAAAGTATTCTCCTGATTTTTCTAAAGGAATGATTTTTGTAAAATAGGATCTTGATAAAGATTGAATACCTCCTTGAAACATTCCTACTAAAACAGCTAACAACCAAAATTGCCATTGTTTTGTAAGGAAAATCGCAAAAATTGAAATACCCAAATAAGCTAATATACAAACTCTTATTAGTTTAGCCGCTTCATATTTTGATGATAATCTTCCAAATAAAATAGCAAAAGGAAAAGCAACAACTTGGGTTAATAATAAAGCTAATAACAATACTGTACTTTCAAAACCTAAAGCTGTTCCATAAGCCATATCAATAATGGTATAAACACTATCTATGTAAAAGAAAAACGCAAGTAAGAATAAGAAAATCTTTTTTCTTTTCTAACATTTTTTATCGTTTCAAATAAACGTTTAAAACTGTTTTTGCATCGCATGGGGTTTTCTTTCTACATAATATTTTTGTTGATAAGTTTTTAATAGTGGTAAAGTAAGACCAAACCACCAAAAAGTAATAATAGCAAAAGAAATCATCATTGACATTTCCATAGATAGTCCAATCTTTCCAGCATTTAAAACAAGAAGAAGGCAGACAACAAAAGGAACACAGCTTCCAATATAACCCCAGGCATATCCTTGAGAAGAAACATGATCTACACGTTCAGGCGTTGTTACATCAGAAAGCATCGAATCATAGAAAATCAAGCTTCCGGAAAAACCTATCTTAGCAATAATGAAAACAATTAAAAAGAATAGCCACTGTTTAATAAAACCAAGTAAAAAACATCCAATACAACCAATTAATAAAATGATTATAAAGATGTTTTTTTTATAACCTTTTGTATCAGCTAAAGTCCTTAAGACCGGTCCTAAAAAAGCAACAATAATTGTAACAATTGATGCAGCATAACCCCAAAAAGCTAAATAATCAACAGAAGATAGCCCTGCTTTTTCTGATAAGTAATTAAAATAAATTGGCATGATTGTTGATACCAGAAGAACAAATGCTGAGTTTCCTACATCATATAAGACCCAGTTTTTCTCTTCTTTTGTCATTTTAAATCTCATTTTTTTCCTCTTTTCCACTGAATGTGTAATGATATAAATCATTATTCGTATTATTTTCTGTTAAAAGCTGTAACGCTCTTTCTTTACCAATGTGATAAAGCTCATTTAATTTTTTAGTACTTTGTATGCATTTTGGATTTTCCTCATAATTAACAATTAATCCATGCATTTCCTTATAATTCCCACTTATATGAAGTAAAGAATAAATAATCTTTCTCTTTAATTTAGAAGAAGCAACCAATAGATCATTGTACATTTTCATACCCTTAATAGCCTTTTTTGTTTGCTTAGCTGTTATTTTGTAAAAATCAGCAATAATTTTAGCATTTTCCTCACATGCCACTAAATGATTCGTCAAATGATGTGAAATAGGATTTAATCCATCTTCAATCATTTAAAAACGATCAAATTCAACTTCTATTTCTCCATGTGATACTCCACTTTCATGAATTCTTTTTTCAATATAACCGCGACACGTTGCATCTAAGGCAAAATGACAAATAAATCCATAATAATAAGCTAGGTAATGATTGGTTTGTTTTTTAGAAGTCATCATTTTTCTAAAAGTATCAAATACTTCTTTTCCTGTTTTTTCGTGCATGTTATAACCTATTGAATTAATTTCATTGGTTTTTAATGGTAAATAATAAAACAAGAGATCTGGGCCATGTAGTCCAATATCACAGAGTTCTTTATTTTCTATAATTATTTTTTTGATATCGTTTGGTAGTTCTTTTAAAACTTCTTGTCCAAATCGATAATGTGCATAAGTTGATGGCTTTTTTTTCATTTCCCTTTCTTTAGTTTAGAAAAAGCATACTTATTTTTAAGATAATCAACTATCATTTTTATGAAAAGAAATGTTAAGTAAAAGTAAAAAACGATGATTCATCCCATCGTTTCTCTATAAATTCATTTTCAATCGTTTTAAAGATAACATCTTAATCATATTCTGGCATAAGGCTTTCATCAACAGCATAAGCTATCCTATTGTATAGAATTCTTAATAAATCTTCTTTAGCACCATTTTCTAAAAGCTCTTTCCCAAGTTCAGATTTAACTAAATGAGTTAGACAGTCATATTGGAAAGCATATTTAAATGGGGCATAGTCATTTCTAAACATATAAATTGAATACTTATCACCGGCAAAAGGAATATCACTATCAACATGTACACCATATGTACCATATTTTTCTAATGGAAAATCATTTTTTCTATATCTATAATGTATTGTATCTTCTGTACCATAGATTTTAGAAAAAGCATAGAACTCCCTAAATTTATATATCTTATAGATATCCCCCTCTTTTTCAAAATAAGAGTCTGAATCTAAACCAATGGTCATTGTAAATGGAAAATCAAAGACTTTTCCACTTTTATGTGAGTTAAATGAAACACTTCCTATAATATCTAAAGAACCTTGGTTAAAAGTTTCTTCTTCATGTATTTCATTAAATCTTAATTCTATTCCAAAATCAGAATCAACATCCCCACAATTATTATATTTATTGATATCCTCTAATAATTTGTTATGAGAAACATTGTCAAAAAGTTCATTGTAAGAATAAGCACTTTCTAAATCAACATTGGCTATTTCATTAGCACTGTTTTTAAGTTTGCTTTTTTCTTTTTCATCCATCATTTTTTTATAACAGATAAACTTATCAAAAACAGCTTTCTTTAAATTATTTTCAAATTTATTAAATTGAAAAACAAGTTTTCCCAAAAAATTGTCTTGTATATAAATTTCATCTTGATTTAAACCTTCAAAATATTCTTTTAAGCCAGGAATATACCAATCAGCATCTTCATTCTTTACAAAATCAAAAAATTCATCAAATGTAACATGTTCCATATAAGAGTCCCCCTTAAAAATATATACTCAAATTTTAACACAGAAGTAAGGAAAGGGTAAAGAAAAAGACGATTTTAAATTTCCATCGTCTCTTTATAAAATTCTATAAATTCATTTTCAATTGTTTCAAAAGCTACAAAACTTAAATCAACTTTTCTTTGCAACTTTAAATAATTCCGATTGATTTCATCATTTAATAATTCTTTTAGTTCCAAAGATAACATTTCATCATCAATTTCAAAAACTAATTTAGTTTCTTCTTTTGTTAAATCTCTTTGAATAAAATGTTTCCAAATAACATTTTGTAAAGCATCTTCCACTTCTAAATAATAAGTAAGTTCTTTTTTTATCGGTCTTGTAACATCACTTAAATAAACTTCACTTCCATCATGTAACAAACATCCTAAAATAACTTCTTTACTATATCCTCTTGTTTTTGCTTCCTTAGCACAAGCAAGACTATGTTGAGCTACAGAATAAAAATATTGAACATGTCCATTTCCTCGACACATTAAAGAAAGTGCATGTGCAATATCTTTAATATCTAATAAACTTTCATCAACATTTAATGGATCAAAATATTTTTTGTATATGTCGTAATACAACTCATAAAATACTCCTATAACTTAATTGACACCGTACTTAATGCGCAAACTGTCATTAAAAGACAACAAATAATGATACTCATGCCAAATGAAAATGATAAAAAATAGGCAATAATTGAATAAACAAAATAACCTAAACAAACCATTAAAAATCTTATAAAATGTTTATACGCATACTCTTTTCTTTGCTTGCTTGTAACCGCACATGCTTCTTGATAAGAAATCCCTGTATACCAATAGATTGCCTCATTTTTATAAATCATGCCTGTAAGAAGAGAAAGAGTTATAAACATATAATTACCTAAAACCAAACCTACTAAATCTATACTCTTGATATCCATAAAAATAATCGCTAACACACCTACACAAAATAAAACCAACCATGCCATAAATCCTTTATAACTTTTCTTCATTTTTTATAGACCTATTTCCTTATAAATTTTTTCAATAATTTGTGATTTATACATACAATATTTTTCAATATCATTTGGATACAACTTTGCTGCTTCTTTTTTAATTTTACCGTATTCTTTTACAATATTTGGATGTTTTCTTAAATAATTTCTAAAAGCAAGATGTCGTTTCAATTCTTTAGAATCTTGTGAACATACATAAAGATGATGTGTTCTTAAATGCTCTTTTTCTTCATATCTAAAAGCTTTGCGATCTTTAAGACCTAAATCGCCTTCATAAATATAACCATGATTTTCTAAAAGAAAAATAACTTCTTTTAAATCATTTTGATCAATAACAACATCTAAATCAATGATTGGTTTAGCTGCTAATAAAGGAACAGAAGTGCTTCCTACATGTTCAACAGCAAGTACTAAATCTTTTAAAGCTTCTTCTATTTCTCCTTTAATTTGATTAAAATCATCCACCCACTTCGAATCATAATCTACAACTTCAATATGTTCTGTTTTCATCTTTCAATATCTCCACATAAACGCTCGCAAACAAGATTCCTACAACGCTTTTTATGTGCTTCATGTAATGAATGATTTTGAAAATTCTTTAATGCCTCTAAATTTTCAAACTCACTATAAAAAACAAGATCACAACCTGAAGTCAAGTTTTCTTCCATTTCCACACATAATAAGCCTTCAATTCCTTCTAAAGTTTGAACCGATTCTTTTAATTTTTGAAGTGTTTCCTTTTCTAAATGGTTTTCTTTAACTTCTTTTGTATAATTCCAAAATAAAATATGTCTAATCATTTTCATCACCTACTTTTATTATTTCTTTAACAATTTCTTCAATTGTTTTATTAGAAACATCAATTTTATATGTATTTAATTTTTGATACATTTCTAATCTTTCTACACTACGAGCAAGGACATCTGGTTTTCTAATTCCTTGATCGATATCTTTTTGAATTCTTTTTTCCAAAGCTTCTTTTTGACAAACTAAAGAAATCGCTATTACTTTTACATCATTTAAATCTAGGCATGAAAGCAGATCATCGATAATACTTTGTTCATGCATTACCCAACAAAAAATAATATTTTCAAAAGCGTTGCATTTTATATCATTGTTCAACAAAGCACAGATGTTGTTTAAAACAAGCTTCTTTGTTTCTTTATTTACAACAAAAGGATGCATATCCCAACACCAATCACCATCTAAAAATACACTTTTATCTAATTTTGTTTTTAAAACTTGGCATGTGGTTGTTTTGCCAATACCTATTGTTCCACCTATTAAATATAATTTTTTCATACAAATACCTCAAATTTGATTCTACATTAAATATTTTAACATATATTAAAATAGAATTGATTTATTTATGATTATCAATTATTATTTTTATATAAAAGGGAGTAGTTAGCATCTTCGATGTTCTAATAATCGTCATCACGCTTATAGCCGGTTATTATGAGTAAATAACGAGACTTTTATCAATCAATTTTTGATGCGATAAAAGTCTTTTTTGTTGACTTTTTTCGCAAGAAAGGGGAAAACATGGAATATATTTTATTAATGATTGGTTTTATTTTTCTAATTAAAGGTGCTGATTTATTTGTTGAGGGAAGCTGTAATCTGGCAAGATTTCTAAAAGTACCCAGTGTAATCATTGGTTTAACGATTGTAGCAATGGGAACGAGCGCACCAGAAGCATCAGTAAGTATACGTGCTGCATTTACAGGAAATAATGAAATAGCTTTAAGCAATATTATTGGTTCTAATATTTTTAATGGTTTAATTGTTGTTGGAATCTGTGCTTTTTTAGCTTCATTTAAAACAGATAAAACGATTTTAAAAAAGGATCTTCCTTTTAATATCATCGTTACTTTCATTTTACTTATCATGTTATTTGATGGAAAACTTTCAAGATTAGAAGGAATATTTCTTATTTTATTAATGATTATCTATCTTGGAAGAATGATTTATGAAGCGATTTGTTACCAACAAAATGAAGACAACACAAAAACACGTTCTCTATTAACGAGTATTCTATTTATTGTTTTAGGATTAGCTTTCGTTATTTTTGGTGGACAACAAGTCGTTGATCAAGCTTGTATTATTGCTAGAAATTTAGGTGTTAGCGAAAATTTCATTGGACTTACGATTGTTGCTATTGGTACTTCTCTTCCTGAACTTGTAACTTCTATTGTTGCTACAAAAAAGGGAGAAAGTGGTTTAGCTTTAGGTAACGCTATTGGTTCTAATATCTTTAATATCTTATTTATTTTAGGATGTTCTGCTACACTTTCACCACTTACTGTTATAAATGAATCAATTATAGATTGTGTTATCTTACTAGTAAGTAGCATTCTACTTTATCTATTTGCAAAAACAAATAAATCAATGATCAGAAAAGAAGGTCTTCTTTGTATTTTACTCTATATCATTTATACAGCTTATTTATTCATTAGATAAATCAAAGAGAGCATTCCAAATAGGAATACTCTCTCCTTTTTTAACTCGCTCTTTTCCAAATTATATAACTTGATTTGGTGGCGTACACCGCTTTTTTAACTCCCTCTTAATGGTTGGGAACACCGCTTTTTTTGGTGGATTACCGCCTACAAATAGTATATTACCACACAACTTATAAGATTCAATACTTTTCAAAATATTTTCTATTTTTTATAAAAACAAAATTTGAACAATTTCACTTCAACTAAAAACAATAAATTTGTTGTCTTTTTAACTCTCATCAAATAAGATTAGATTATAGGAGGTCATTCTATGATTTATTTAAGTAGCTTTAAATTAAGTAACAAAAAACTTAAAAATCCTAATATTTATCCTTATAGTGTCTTTAAAGATAAATACATTGAACCCTTTTCTTTTGCACCTATTACTATTTTCTATGGAAATAATGGTTGTGGAAAATCTACTCTTTTAAATATTATTGCTGGAAAACTAAAGATAAAAGGAAAAGAAAGCCCTGCAAGCAATAATTATGGTTCAGAAAATTATTGTCAAAGATTTGAAAATGAATGTGCCTATAGTTTGGGAAGTAATGAATACGGTGTTCCTTTTTATCATCTTCCTGAAAATAGTCGTTATATCAAAAGTGAAGATATTCTCTATGAAATTAAAAAAATACAACAAAAAGCAATTTTAGAACATGGATTAACTTATGATTATATGCAAGATGGTTTATCTTTAGAAAAAGCTCAAAGTATTTTGGATCATAAAAAAGAACAAAGAATAGAAAATATTATTTTTTCTCAAGAAAAGTATTCCAATGGAGAAACCTCTTTACAGTTTTTTCAAGAATACCTTTTACCAAATGCGCTTTATTTATTAGATGAACCTGAAGTTTCTTTATCCCCTGCCAACCAGGTTGCATTAGCTCATGAAATTAATAAACTCGCACATTATTTAGGATGTCAATTTGTTATTGCGACACACTCTCCTTTTATGTTAGGAACTTTAGATGCTAAAATATATAATCTTGATGCTAAAGAATGCCAAGTCACTCCTTGGTATCAATTAGAAAACGTACGTTATTTTTATGACTTTTTCAAAAAACATGAAAAAGAGTTCACTCAATGAGCTCTTTTTTTCTTTCACATATTGACAAATCTTATAATGTATTATACTGTATTAGTGTACTAGTGACACTAATACAGTTAGGAGGATTCTATGTTTATAATAGATATTCAAAGTAAAGTTCCTATTTTTGAACAACTCAAAAAACAAATCTTAGAATTTATCTCTATTGGCATTTTACTTCCTAATGATAAATTACCTTCGGTAAGATCTCTTGCAACAGATATTGGTGTTAATCCTAATACTGTTTCTAAGGCTTATCAAGAATTAGAGAACCAAGGTTATATTTATTCCATTAAAGGAAAAGGATGTTTTATTGCTGATAATCAAACTGATCAATTGATTAAAGATGATAAATTAGATGATTTTAAAGGATGTGTCAATGAAATGAAAAAGCATCAAATTACCAAAGACAAATTATTAGAAATTATTGAAGAAGTATATAAGGAGGAAACTGTATGATTGAAATTAAAGATGTGATGAAATCTTTTGAAAATAAAAATGTTTTAAATCATTTAAATGTCACAATTTCCTCAGGAAGTATTTTTGGTTTGATTGGTCCTAATGGGGCTGGTAAATCAACCTTACTTTATTTATTAAATGGGATTTCTAAATGCGATGAAGGAAGTATTTTATTTGATGGAAAAGATGTTTATGAAAATCCTGATGTTAAAAAAGATATTTTATTCATTAGTGATGATCCCTACTATTTTCACTTTGCTTCTATTGATGAAATGAAAGATTTCTATCTTACTTTTTATCCACAATTCAATTTAGAAACCTATCAACATTATGTCGATTTATTCCGTTTACCACAAAATAAACCTTTAAAAGACTATTCAAAAGGAATGAAAAGACAAGCAATGTTTGCTTTAGCACTTGCAATTGCACCAAAATATTTACTATTAGATGAAGCTTTTGATGGATTAGACCCTGTTATGCGTTTAGCCTTTAAAAAAGCTATTAATCAAATCATTGATGAAAATATGACAGTCATTATTTCATCTCATAATTTAAGAGAATTGGAAGATATTTGTGATAGTTTTGGTATTTTAGAAAATGGATGTATGACAACATCTGGTGATCTCTATGATATTAAAGATCATATTCATAAAATACAAATTGCTTTTAAAGAAGAATTAAACAAAGAAGAATTTAGTCATTTAGATGTTCTATCTTTCCATAAACAATCTCGTGTGATTAATATGGTTGTTAAAGGAGACATCAATGAAATTAAAGATTATTTAAGAATGTTCAATCCTATTATGTTAGAAGTTTTACCTGTAAATTTAGAAGAAATATTTATTTATGAAATGGAAAGAAAGGGGTATGGTGTCTATGATTAATAAAGATTATTTTAAATATTTAATAAAACAAAATAAGAAATATCTTATTCTTATTTATGTCGTTGGAATCATTATTCCTTTTCTGACCTTAAATTCACTTATACCTGATCCATATGGAGATTTTGAAATAGTACGTATTCCAGGCATGATTTCTCTAATTTATGGATTTGCATTATCATGTATTGTACCTATTTATTTATTTTCTTTTTTACAAAAAAAGAAAAGTAATATTCTTTACTTTTCCTTACCAATAAAGAAAGAATCACTTTATATAACAACAAGTTTGTTCTCATATTTTTTAACCTTATTACCTGTTGTTATATACCAAATAATTGGGCAATGTATTACATTCTCTTATGGTGCAGTTCTTTCTCCTAGCACTTTTATTCTAGCAATATTTATAACAATCGTCCATATGCTTGCAGTAAATAGTATTGTTACCTTTGTAATACTGCTCACACAAAATATCGTTGATAGTTTTATTTGTTCATTTGCTTATTTTTCACTACCACTCGTTATTTATATAGCACTTGATACTTGTGCTACTCGTGTTGTTGATAAAATTATGTTAGGAACTGGTAATTATACTCAAGCTTTAAAAGCTATTCTTAGTTACGCAAGTCCAGTTTATAATGGCTTATTCCAATTGAATAATTTATCTTCAGAAAATGTTTCACGTAGTCCAATTATTGTTTGGGTGATTATTGGTATCTTACTTATAGTAATTAATTATTTTCTTTATTCAAAAAGAACAATTGAACAAAGTGAAACATATACAAAGTCTGTTTTTATGTATCCATTGATTATCACTTTAAGTATTTTATCATTACTTCTATTCACGTATGCACCAAATAAATTTAAAACAAACATTCTTCCTTTTGGAATCATCTTTATGATTTATTTAATCATGTATTATTTTTCAAAAAGAAAAGTTTATTTTACTTGGAAGATACCTGTTCTTTATATAGTATTGATTATAAGTTGCGTTGGTTTTTCATCTATTTATTCTAATACTCAAGGATTTCATACTCTTTACGAAACACCTCCAGCTTCTGCTTTAGAAAGTGCATCAGCTTCATTTGCTTTTAATACAGATTATGAAACTCGAAATCCTCTTGTCTACAAAGATGTAGAGGTTACTGATATTGGTTTTAATACTCATTCTAGACATGCAAAAGAACAAAAAAATTTAAATAAGAAGTTTGTAGAATTCATCAATGAAATCATGGATAAAAAACTTATTACAAGTTACAATGGATTTTTTGATGAACCACATGCTGTTTATTACCAAATTTTTGTTTCTTACAGTACTAAAAATTCTAATTTACATCCATATATTCCATCTGAAAGGGATTATATTATTGAGGAAAAAAATATCAAAGAAGTATTGGATATACTTGCAAAATACAAACTTTATAAATATATAAGTTAACTAAAATAGGTTGATGCTTCATCAACCTATTTTTATAGAAGGAGTCATTATGAAAAAAACGACACATATATTATTTACCATTTATCTATTTTTAATCATTTGGATCATACTTTTTAAATTATCAGTTTCTATTGAACAACTACCACATTTTAGAAGTTTCAATTTAATCCCCTTCTATTATCCAAATGAGACAACTTATCAAATAAAAGAAGTCTTAGAAAATATGATCATTTTTATTCCTTTTGGTCTTTATTTAAAAACATTAAATATCAATAGTGAACGAACAGTATTTCTTGGTTTTCTATTAAGCCTTTCATTAGAATTATCTCAATATATTTTTTGTATAGGGGCAAGTGATATTACAGATTTGATTACCAATACAACAGGCGCTTTTATTGGTGTTGGTCTTTACTTTCTTTTAAAAAAGATTCTTAAAGAGAAAACAAATAAAATTATTTTAGTTCTTGCATCTATTATAACAATCTTATTTGTTTCTTTGATTGTTATTATACTTGTAAACAATGAATGCACATAAATCACAAGTTATTCACAATTGTGCATAATAAAAAATGAGGTCTCCCTCATTTTTTATTCTGTTGGATGACGATCACCTAATAAATAATCATCTACATGTTCAAAAATATATTGAATAGATAAAGGTTTTCTTCCTGTAAGCGAACTAAAATCACTGACAGGTACATCTAAATAACCTTGTGTAACTGTTGTTCCAAAAGTAACCATTCCTTCTGATGTTGCTTTGATTGGACTCTTTGAAAAATCTCCATCTGTATTTCTAGGAACACCAATAGAATCAAAATAAGCATAGAGTTCATCGTCAGTAAGTTTTGTATAAGTGATATGATTTCCTGTTGCTTTGTTTCCAATAGCTAAGAAATCTCCATAAGATAATGGTTCTAAACCATTAATATTTAAAACAGCTCGATGTAATAAATGATTATTTAAAGCACAAGCTGCTGCATAAGCGCAATCCTTACGTGAAATAAACCATACACGTCCTTCACCCATATTTTTAGAAATTGTTGTTTCTTTTGCATCTACTGCTCTTAAATAATCACTGGTAAAAGCTTCAACGAAAAGAGAGTTTCTTAAAAAGATATAATCAAGCGATGTATTTTGAATAATGGCTTCTGTATAAGAATGATCAACATTTTCAATGCTTGGATTAAATGGATGCGCTGCTGATAAAACAGATGTATAAATAATTTGTTTAACATTTGCTTTTACACAAGCATCCACTGCATTTTTATGAGCTTGTCTTCTTTTTTTACCTACAAAAGGCATTGAAATCAATAAAACTTTATCAGCATTTTCAAAGACTTTTACAAGTCCTTCAGGATCATTAAAATTAGCAATTGCTGTTTTAATTCCTTGTTTTTCATATTCTTTTAAACTTTCTTCTTTTGGTGCTGTAAACACAAAATCTTCTTTATTCATTAATTCCAAAGCATATTGAGCAACTAATGAACCAAAATTTCCATCTACACCATTAATAACAATTTTACTCATAAAAAACTCCTATTTATCTGTACTATTACGTTTACCAACTTGATAATCATCACTATGTTCAAACATATATGAAACACTTCGAGGTTGATCCCCTGTTAACCATTCAAAAACATGTGTATGTGTTGACATTTTTTCTAAACGAATTGCTCTTGCAAATGTTACCATACCATCTGATGAATAAGGTGCCGGTGAATCTTCTTCAAAATGTCCATCTGTATTTCTTGGTACACCAATCGCATCAAAAGCAGCATAAGTTTCTTCTTCAGTTACATTTTGAATGCTAATATTTAAAGCACTTGCTTTATTTCCTGCATCTACAAAATCTTGTAATGTCATAGATTCAGGTCCGTTAATATTTAAAGTTGCATAATGTAAATCTTCTCTTACTAAAGCATACATTGCTGCTTTAGCACAATCTCTTCTTGAAATATAAGACATATGTCCTTCACCTTGACAACTTGTCATCGTATTTCCAGTTTGTGTTGCTGCAAAATAACTTGTAATCATCGCTTCTGCATATTGTGAGTTTCTAAGGAAAACAAAATCAGCCCCACTATTTGCAATATAATTTTCTGTATAAGCATGATCAATTTTTTCAATACTTGGATTTTCTTCATCTTGTGCATTAACTAAAGATGTATAAACAATTTTTTTAACGCCCGATTTAATAGCCGCATCTACTGCATTTTTATGCGCATTACGACGTTTCACCCCAACAAATGGTGATGAAATAATTAAAATCGCATCTCCACCTTTAAAAGCTTCTTCTAATCCTTCATAATGATTAAAATTAGCTACTCGACAATCATAACCTTTTTCTTTCCATTCTGTTAATCCTTCTTCAAAAGGACATGTAAATATTAAATTTTCTTTAGATGTCAATTTTTCAATATGGCTTGCAACATAGCTTCCAAAATTTCCATCTACACCTGTAACAATTACTTTACTCATTTTCATTGCCTCCTCATGTGAAAATTATATCATGTATTTTTTTAATGAAACACTCATTAAAAAGTAATAAAGACTATAAGTTTTTCTTATAGTCTAAAATAATCTTCTACATATCTTATAAAATTTTTTACAGAACTTTTTACATTATCTTGATGATATCCAACTCCATAATCAGCATGATGATGACTTTCTTTTAATGGAATGGCAACAACCTGATCGTTTTCGTTAATAACTTCCATGGCTGAAAGACCGATTCCTTCCCCTAAAGAAATTGCCATTATATATTCATTTAAATCATCTACTTCCTTTTTTATATAAGGAACCACACCATCCAAACGAAAAGCTTCCATATAATCATGATAATAATCTTCTCCTTGTTTTTTAGAAAGAATAATCAAGGGTTCATCTTTTATATCTTTTGTTATCACAAATTCTTTATGACTTAAAGGATGATCTAAAGAAGTAACAACACATATATGTGAATGATAAATTGTATGATAAATTAAATCTGGATATTTTTTAAAATTATTACTTAAACCAAATCCTATATCAATCTCCCTCGCATTTAATTTTTCCATGCATGTCCGTAAATTAAATGCTTTAATATCAATAGAAATAGCATTTTCTTCTTTAAAGTGCCTTACAATAAATGGAACATGTTTCTTTTCAAAAGGACCTGTAATTCCAATTGTTAAAACATCCTTTTTTAAATTTTCTTTAAGATCTTCATATTCATTTTGATAATCATTCATCAATTTCTTTACAAGTTGATAATATCTTTTTCCCTCTTTTGTAAGAGTAGGGTAATATGTTTTTCGATTAAATAATAAAAACCCTAAATCATTTTCTAGTTTTGTAATTTGTTGAGAAATTGCAGACTGCGAAAGATAATACTTCTTTGCTGCTTTTGAAAAACTTCCTTCTTCAACGACAGCTATAAAATAATAAATAACTTGTTTAAACATCATTATCACCCTACTTATCATATCATTTTATTCACAATTGTGCACAAAAAGGTGAATAACCTAAGTTATTCACCTCATTCACATTCTATTCACATAAAAAAACACATCCAAGATGTGCCTTAAACAAACTGGCAGGGGTAGTAGGAGTCGAACCCACATCAACGGTTTTGGAGACCGGTATTCTACCATTGAACTATACCCCTATTGGGTTTGCCTAATTAATATATCATAATAAAAATAAATATGCAATAGGTATTTTCACTATAAATGTTAAAAATTAATACATATAGTATTTTTGAGGAGGTTAAATATGAATGAATTAGAATTAACAATCGCCTCTATCAAAATACAACCTTTCAAAGATATTTATCAAATGAATGTTGCTTTTGATAAAGGCACAATTTTTAAACAACTTGATAAACCATGGGTGATGTATCATGAATGAAACACTTATGCAAATCAGCAAACTTGATTTTTGTATTCAAGAAGTTACACTCTTTTTAGATACACATCCTGACGATCAAGAAGCAATGAAATATTATAACGAGGGGATGAAACGTCTTTTAAAAATGAAAGAAACGTATTTAAAAAATGGTGGTGCCCTTACAAATAGAGATGGGAAAAACTTAAAGAATTATATCAATGAGCCATTTCCATGGATGAAAGGAGAATCTACATGTGGTTGTACGAAAAACGCTTGCAATATCCCGTTAATGTAAAAAGACCTGATGCCAAGACAGCAAAAATCGTGATGTCACAATTAGGAGGTCCTAATGGTGAACTGGGAGCTGCACTTCGTTATTTAAGTCAACGCTATACCATGCCCTATCCTCGTGTACAAGCTTTACTTACAGATATAGGAACAGAAGAACTTGCCCATGTTGAAATTATTAGTACACTTTTTTATCAACTTACCAATGGTTTAACACCTAAAGAAATTAAAGATGGCGGATTGGACGCTTACTTTACTGACCATACCCTTGGTGTTTATCCAACAAATAGTGCCGGTATTCCTTTTAGTGCAGATACTTTCCAATCCGTAGGAGATCCTATCTCCGACTTAACAGAAGATATGGCAGCGGAACAAAAAGCAAGAACAACGTATGACAATATTCTTTCTTTAAGCAAAAACGAAGAGGTTAATAAAGTTATTCGTTTCTTACGTGAAAGAGAAATTGTGCATTATCAACGTTTTGGAGAAGCTCTTGAATATGTAAAAAGCCAATTAAATAAGAAAAATTATTATGCATACAACCCTGCATTAAAACAAACAAGATGTGAATAAAACATGAATAAGGTGAATAAACATGCGTTATTCACCTTTTATGCACGCTATTCACTTTTTCCATACATAAAATAATTAAAATCAAGCTGTAAAAACTGTTGAATTTCTTTATTGATGTGTTGATTTATTGTCGATATTCTTCCTTTACTTTCTACATAGACGTCAATATATCTTTTCTTTACAAAAACTTTGACACAAAAATAATCAGTATTTTTCCCATGTTCTACTTTATTCAACTTTTGATAATTTTTCCACAGTTTATTTATTTCTTGATCTTTCTTTAACATATCAATAAATTCTTTTTCTTTTAAATAAAAATCTCTTTCAGAAACAACATTCTTTTTGATTCCTTTTTTAATAAGATAAGATAAATATTCCATAGCATAACGATCTTCATCCATAACATAAACATGACTACATTGAAGCATCTTTTTTGTAAAGAAATGTGCTATCTCTTCATGTTTAAAAATAATTTCATTTTGTAAATCATTAACTTTTAAATCATTAAATATATTTTGAATCTCTTTTAACGTACAAAAGCCATAACTATACATATTTCCTAATGTATATTCCAAACGATCCGCTGATAATTGTGGAGAATCATTATCACAAAGAGGATAAAGATGATAATTACAAACTTCTTCTATTGTTAAATCGTATTCTTTTAATAAAGAAACAAGAAGTTGATCTTGTTCAATGATCTTTTTTGTGTCAAATTCAGTTGATTCTTGTTTAAGATGATCTTGATGATAAAAATCAATTGTATGAGCGAAGACAGGTGTTGCAATATCATGTAGCAATCCAGCAACAGTTTGTTTTTTATCATGGGTAAAATGATAAACAATTAAGCTAACACCGATACTATGTTCATAGCATGAATAAGGAATAATATTTTGAAAAAAGGAAAAATTTGTATATTCTACCCCACAGTTCATTCCAATATCTTTTAATCGTTGCAAAGAAGGTGTTTGTATAAGTACTTTTATAAATTCAGGCATCTCTTGATAATAAATTTTCCATAATTGATTCATTTTTTATTTTCTCCTTACTGTGTAATTATCTACATTGTATCATTCTTTTTTAACCTTATAAAAAAGAATGAAGAAAATTATTAAATATTTTTTAAATAAGTATTGATTAAAATAAAAATATATGTATAATTGTAAGGGCAGCAACGGGAAGTAGCACAGCTTGGTAGTGCACCTGGTTTGGGACCAGGGGGTCGCAGGTTCAAATCCTGTCTTCCCGACCATTTAAAAATTGGGGCCATAGCTCAGCTGGGAGAGCACCTGCCTTGCACGCAGGGGGTCAGCGGTTCGATCCCGCTTGGCTCCACCAATTAAATATTTTTATTCAATATTATGGCGGGATAGCTCAGTTGGCTAGAGCATTCGGTTCATACCCGGAGTGTCGAGGGTTCGAATCCCCCTCCCGCTACCATTAATATTGCGGAGATTTACCCAAGTCTGGCTGAAGGGACTGGTCTTGAA
>UMLK01022545.1_pt1 | contig 32675 bp, 19 predicted proteins | sample 1966541 | NCBI WGS metagenome assembly UMLK01 (sample SAMEA4836198, study PRJEB28245) | human gut metagenome | biome: gut microbiome; material: fecal sample | place: Denmark | collected 2008 | reverse complement strand
ACCTCAAAGTGTAAAAGGTGCATTTCTTCGAATGCTTACCTTCATTATACATTCACTTCATATAAGTGAATAATCTCCCGCCAGAAGCATCCTGTTCATACACAATATAAAGAATAAAAACAGATTACGTATAACAAAATTCATGGTAAACAAGTTTATCTGTATCCATTATTAACAAATGAAACAAGAGACTTGTTTACCATGAATTTCTATTCAGAATGAACCTTCACATAAGTTCTAATAATCATATTCAAGACTAAACTCATCCACCCACATGGTAGAACCAGCTCCTCCTGTAAAATAATCACCATATTTACTAGCTGAACATACTATCAACAGATACTTGGGCACACGGCTAGTAGAACGATAATCCAAATCAATCTCAAAATCCTTATAAGCCGATATCGTTTCACCACAATTCATTTCACCGTATGCGATGATATTCGGGTCATTTTTATCAAAATATTTTGAGTTTTTCGGATTTGTCCGTATTTCTACAGGTTCACTCCAATCTCCTAAAGCTATCCAAACAATACATGTATCAGGTTTCCCCATCAAAGCCGCATGAGCATCATCTGTATAATTGATTGTGGATACAGTATATTTAAAATGCCCTTTTAGTTTTGTAGGCCGGGCAGAAAATTCACGCCCAAAACCTAAAATACCATTCGTTCCATCAGTTGCTCTATATTCACCAAGAAACAAATTACCAGCGGCAAACTTTCCAATACTTCCAATACCCACAAATTTTGAGCCCAAAACTGCAGCCTGACTACCCGCAGCAGCCCCACTCCAAATATCCGATGTAGGTTGCGTGATGTTGTCATTTGCAGACAAAGTCGTACTTCCCCAGTTACCTGTATCCCACCAAGATTCATCCCCTTCCTTCCAAGGGCATATCACCTTTCCATCCTGATGCCATTCATCAAAACTCATATTAGGAATAGTCACCGCATCACCGGTGGTAAAGCTCATCTCTTCTCCATATTCTTCACCCGAATAAGCACGGCATACATACGTTGTATTCGCCTCTAAATGAATTATACGAGCTGTGAAATTTCCCCCATCATGAGTCAGTTCAGAAGCATCGACTCGTATCCAGTCAGTATCTCCTTCTTTTTTATATTCACACCCATTATCTTCACCATCGAGTCCAAATCCATTCACCCAGGCCACATATGTCCACGCATCTACACTATTTACTCCTACAGTTATATCTGAGAGGTTCACATACAAAGTCCATTCTTCATCTATAAAATCACTAAATTGCACCTGTACCTTCGATGTAGCAAAGGCTCCCTTTTTCTCCCATTGAAGCGTAGGTACTCCCTCCACTCCATTTTGTGTTGCACCCTCCGGTCCAAGTTTCAAGTCTGTCACTTCAATATTTCTTAAACCTTGTTCTCTAGGAATATTGACAGAAGCTTCATGAGTTTCAGGATAAAACTTAGCCTGCCCGACCTGTCCAGTCACAGTGAATGCACGTGCTATCGTCTGATTTGCCTGTATTGTCCATACATAGTCCTGATACAAAGACAAAGTCACCGATAAAGGCTTTGTCAAGTCTATAATTGAATCAGGGCCAATACTAGCTGTTCCTCCTTCTGTGATATCAAAAGTCTGTACTCTTACCTTCTGAGGGTTTACGGTTTCTCCAAGCTCCAGCGTCACCTTTCGTTCATCATTCGAAATCACAGCACTTCCCACCTGACCTTCCACGGTCATCCCCGTTATATAAAGTTTCACGGTAGGATAAGGTAAGTCATTCTGTATACAGGATACTAGCAAACAAACAGACAAGCAAACCATCCATCTCACTACTCTTCTATATGCTACCATCTTTCCCATCATCAGATACACACCGTTATACCAATATTAATATTAAACAAGTTAATCTTAAAGTTCGCTCCACTATTCGTACGCTTTCCAGTTTCACCTGTACTCTTTTTCTGTTTTTCCCAATTATAGGTAAAACCTGCCACTCCAAACGAAACTTCGGCACCCACGTTAGGCATGATAAAAATTGCAATTCCCGGATTGATTCCGACCTTTAACTGATTGATTGATGTATCTGTATATTTTAAATTATCATCTGCTCCACGTGAAAAACGAGTAGATCCCGTACTATATCCTAAAGTTGTTTCATTAAAAAGTCCGAACAGGCCCTTTGGATCCAGTCCAATATAAGAACGATGAAAAAAACTGAAAGAATACGAATCATCTGTATATTTTATATCTTTCAACGAGATATCCAAATCTTCAATATTCAAGGATAAATTATTGATTCCACCCGAAATACGAGAGTAACCAAATTTTAAACCAATCACCGAGTTATCCTTTATCGCATAACCAACAAAAGGCTTTACAGATAAAGTACGTAAGTTTAAATCAATATCTTTTAATAAAGAAAACAATAATCTGCTATTGTCACTTTCAAAATTAAAAACCGAAACCGTTACACCACCTATCCATTTATGTTTTGGTATAAAACGATAATTCATGATCCCACGATCATATCGTCCCACGGGTTTAGTATAAATAATTCGTGAAGAATCAACAGGCATTTTCGCTTCTGGTATCGGCACATATACAGTGTCGTGAACAACCACCAGCTTGTATCTAAACAACGAATCTCCACGAGCTACAGATACAGAATCTGCATTCTGAGCTTTCATTTGCAAGCAGCCCACACAAAAAAGCAAACACCACACTATGTACCACAATTTTATCTTCATCATGCTTACAAATAAAATGCAATTCCCAAACCTATTGAGAATATATTAATTTTAAAATTTGCAGAAGTAGACGACTGCTCACCAGTTTCTACTTGATTTGTTGTCTGCTGCTTCTTACTCAAATTAACTCCTAACACACCAATACTCACTTCTACCGCTGTATAGTTATTGATAAAAGCCACCATCCCTGGAGAAACTCCAAAACCTAAGTCTACAGACTTAGAATAGGTACCAGTAAGTGCTTCACCTTTTCCATTCGATACCTTCGACTGGCTTCCACCTACCTCCAACTGGGTCTCACTAAAAATCGCAAACCGTTTACTGTCACCCAATGGTATATAATTTCGAAAAACAGCCATGGCAGAATAGGAATGTTTCAGCTGATACACATTGTTGATATCAAATTGATTTTCATCATCAAGTTTCAACTGTGTCTCATCCATACGTACCAACGTACGTCCATACTTAAAGCGTCCTCCCAACGCCATATTGTCTTTCAAGGCATAGGCAAACATCGGACTGAGTTTGAAAGAATACCCGTCCGAATTTATTTTTTCCACAACCAGAAAGTCATAATTATTTTCCGTATGTTCTGAATACGAAACAGAACTTCCGACAATCCATTGTCCTTTAGGGACAAAAACTTTTGGCGGAAGTTTCTTTTGAGTATCTTGCGCATACCCCCCTAAGGCAGTACACGCAAGACATATTATACATAACAGTTTCTTCACAAATTCAATCGAATTATTTTCTTATTCATAAATCAGCTCCATATCGTCAAGCCACATCTTGCTAGATCCACTTCCTTCAAAATAGTCTCCATACTTACTAGCTGATGCAACAATAATAATAGAAGTCGGTTTACGTTGAGTTCCTCCATAGTTATCATAATCCAGTTCTATGGTCAACTCTTTCAAATTTTCAGCGTCATTATAAGACTCCGTAAATACCTTCTCGCCATAAGCAATAGTACCGTCACCAGAATAAGTTCCTTTTTCAGTGCTAAACAAGCTAGAAGAATTTTTGGTTTTTACTACAAACGGCCAAGTTTCACCTTCTGCCTCTTGTCCGGCCCAATCACCTACAGCTACATAAATTATACCCTGATCCGTCTCTCCGTTAGCAATATGGCTTCCTCCGTTATCAACAGTACCAGGTTCGTAGCGTACCCAGACTTTTAAAGCCTTCGGACGACTTGTGCAAGGACGTCCCCATCCCAACACACCATCAGTACCATCGGTCTTCAGATATTTTCCTGCAAAAAGATTTCCAGCCGCAAATTTTCCAATACCCATAACTCCAACAAACTGAGAAGATAGTAACAATGACTGATTTCCGGAATGTTTCACCGAGGTATCAGAAGTCGTTACATTCTTTTTCATTGTAGCAGAACCATGATTTCCTGTATCCCACCACATTGACTGACCATCTCCATATATCAGTAAAGGAGTAGTGCCGGATGTATATTCAAATCCTACATTTTCTGGCTGGAACATCGCTTCTGTTGTAAATTCATAAATAACAGATGATGGCTGCTCACCGTCCATAGCCTGGTATTCATAAGTAGCACCAGGTGTCAGTCCAGTGATTTCCTTACTAAATAAATTTTCTGCTAAATCTGCATCCACCGTCGTCCAGTCTGCTGTATTTTTAACACGATAACGGAATTTTGGAGTAGAAGCCAACGTACCTGTCACAGTTCCATGCAAGGTCGCTTTTGAAGTCCACACTTCATACGGAATTATCTCATTCGTCACAACCGTCGCATTTGAAGCAACAATATTCCAAATCACTTTACGACTCTTTCCATTTGCATCAATCGCTTCAATTGTAGTAGATACACTGCCTTCATTTACTGTCATTTTGGCAATCAACTCTTTTGCAAACAACAAAGTCCAGACATCTCCGTTCAAAGAAGTCTTTGAATCAGACACTGAAATACCAAAAGTTTTCAGTTCTTCATCTTTACCATCCAATTTCAACATATCGAACTGATTGGCAATAAATCCCCATTCGGTAAAACGTTCATTCTGAATGATTAAAGAGCTCAAAGACGAAGAAGTAGCAATTTGCAGATAAAAATCCTTCTGTGCACCAACTTCCAAATATATAGGCTGCTCAAGGTCATAAGAACTTTCTTCCGAATCCTTGCATGTAATCACCGGACGTTGTCTGATAGTAATTACATGTTCTTCTTCTGCCAGCGGAGTTTCATCTACTTTAATCTGCAAAGCAGCACCACCAGTAGGATCCTGACCCACAGCCGTATAGCTATAGTTCAAATTATAAAGTGTAGCCGACTTTAAGTCACTCAATTCAGTAGATTTTTCATACGGCTCACCTCCTAATGTCTTTGCACTAAACTTACAAGTCAATTTAGGGTTATCTTCCGGCAGACTGAAATATCCTTTTGCATCCGCATTTGCTGAAGAATAAACTAATTCTCCGGTAGCCGATGTAACCGTTACCTGACAATCTCCCTCGAATGCCTCCTTCAACGACTCATCCCAAGTAATCGCTACTACAGTATTGGCAATTCCACAATCTACCTCTACAGTACTAACTTGTCCCTTCGTAATAGTAAAATCCTTTTTTCCTTCAAAAAAGCGCTGTTCAAACGAAGCAGCAACAGAATCTCCAGCCGTTACCCGTACAGAATAGTTACCATTTACCAATGCAATTTCCGAAGGTACATTTTCTACTCCTTGATACTTTTGTATCAATGTTTCGCCATCATAAATACGAATCTTACAATTTTGTTCCAGCACCTCCTGTTCCTCGCTGGCTAAGCTACGAGAAACCACATTTACTTTATCCGACACTCCGATAGAAAGCTTTAAACTTCCTTCTGCCTCAGCAAACCCCGTGTCAGTTTTACAAGAAGCTAAACTTAATACAGCACTTGCAAAAGCTATTATATAATAATATTGTCTCATTATTCTACACTCTTTATCTTTAACGTTTCCGTAATTTCTAAACCTTTCAGATCAACCAGACGAATCACAAAATTATGATTTGCAGCTCCATACAAGCCCAACAAAGGAGTAAAATTAGTAATATCAAAAGGAATTTCTATTTTACCGACAACGGCATCACTTGTAGGAAAACCTAATCCATTCAAACCAGCTTCCAATGCACCGGGTTCTGCTAAGTCAAAAGATGTAGCCAATCCGACTCCAGACAACAAATTTTCAGTTAATGTTTCAGAATCGATTGTCACATATACATGTGCAATACCATTAGGAGCTGAAAGAGCAACCTGTAAAGGTATTGGATTTTCCGCGTCTGTATTCACAGAAACTTCCAATACATCGTTACTAATATCAAAAGAATTTCCATTAAAGTTAGATCCCACAATAGTCGGAGAATTTTCATTTTCACTGCCATCGCCCGGTTCTTCACCACCTTCTTCAGGGAAATCATCTATCCCAGGTTCCTTTCCCGGATCAGTTCCAACGACTTCATCCGACCCAATCATCGATGAATCAACCACAATTGATACCCCTAACGTACCATCACCCGCAGAGCCATCACTTACAGGTGCAAACTTGTATTTAATAATATTATGTACACCGATTTTTACACTCTCAAACCGTTCGCTATAATCTATACTTTCTCCATCAATTGTACCTTTCAGAGTGACAATCATAGAAGTCGTTTCACCTTCAGGAGCAATCAGATAAGTCGAACGTGTTTCTGAGTATGGAATTTCTAAAGAATTCTCTCCCACAGTAATTGTCGTCACGACATCCTCTCCCATTTTACCTTGGAACTCTTCATCATATTCCACTGAAAATAGCATGTTTGCCAGTTTACAAGTAATAACAGGAACATCAACTACTTCATTTTCTTTTATCTCACAGGTCGCAGTTCCCTTATAATAAGGTGTATCAAACCCATTAGACGGAGTTTCTGCAGATGTAACCACAATAGAATAAGTCCCCACGGCCAACGACACAATTTCAGGCATTGCATTGTAATTCCATTGTTCTACTTTCTGCGACTGAGCATCATATATGGTCACCAAAAAATTGCTTACATCCACTGTTGATTCAGCACGTGAACCCACATACACCGTATCGACATTCGTATTTACTTCTGCCTTCATTGAGGACAAATTCAAATCCCCTTTCGCACTAGAGACACTTTCCATGGCTTCACTATGGCAAGCTGTAAAAGCTAATAGACTAGTGAACAACGTTAAACAGATTAAAAATATTTTCTTCATATTATGTCGGCTTTTTATTTTATTCGTAATTCAATACTATATTATCAACAAAGAACTCACTTCCAACGTATTGACCATCTGAAAGATTACCAAAACTTGGTACTGTATTAAAATAATCATTTCCAGCATTATCACCTGACTTAAACACAATATACATATGAGTTGCTTTCATCTTCTTACCTGCTTCTGTGTACTCGATATCAATCGTCACTGGTGTCCATTCTCCTACAGAGTTTCCATTACGTGACAAGCCACGTCCTATTTCAGTGACTGTATCTGCCTGCTTATTCTGAATTACAATTTCTGCATAATATTGATCGCCACCTTTACCTGGAGTATATTTATAATCAAAAGTTAAAGATTTTGGTCTTGATGTAAATTCAATACCATCATAAACAGCTGTTTTCGTTTCAGAGTCATAGTAGCCTATATATAACTCACCAACTGTAGCATATTTTGCATTTGCTAAACTTCCAGCATTATTACCTCGTCCCCATCCTACAGCTCTTATTTGTGCAGCATAACCGCCATCTTTACCTTCTGAACGAATTGTACCTGAATTTGCATTATAACGATATGCATCTCTATTCGAATTAAAAGCACCTCCTGAACTACCTCCTTCAGAAGTAGTCAACTGATTCATTGTATTCCAAACGGACTGCTCACCTTCTTTACAAGCATACCATACCTCCCAATACTCGACCCCACTTGGACGAGTATAATACCAATCCTCCATACCGGAATTAGGAACTGATAATTCGTCTTCTGTCTTAATCGTAAACTCATTAGAATAAACATCCTGACAATAAACCGCACGGAATTTATAAGACGTACCTGAAGTTAAGCCATTAACTGTAAAGCCATTAGCCCCATCAAATATCACATTTTCCCACTTTTTCCACACATTCTCACTTTCTTCATATTGAAGTTCTATAGTTGATGTAGAAATTGTTCGTGAGACACGTGACTTTGCTTTAGCGGATGCTACAATTTGGAAATCCGCATGCTTAGCCCACACATCCGCATCGCCATTCTTTAAAGACAAAGTAAGTTCCGGCTCTTCCACCTTAAAAGTGCTTTCAATAGTTTTTGCACCATACTGCGCTTTAAACTTCACCTCATTTTCTGTATCCACCAAAGGCTCCGGATAAGTAAATGTCACCTGATATTTATTCTCTTCCGCTCCCGGCTGTATATTTACATTCTCAGCGGTAAATTCCTGATAAACGCCCAAGTAAATATAATAGAACTTTATTAAAGTAGGATCGCCCTCTAAAGTCAGATCAGCGGTCATCGTTGTACTACCATACGAAACATACTCAGGCAAAGCCACAGCAAAACCATTGTTACGAGTAGTAACTTTCAATACCAAGTCTTCCGATACTTTAGTCAAGATATCTGTAGCCCGAAGTGTAAACGTATGTACATCATTTCCATCAGAAGTACAATATAAATGAGGAAGTACATTTTTAAAATCAACTAATGCTATTTTATCATGGTTAGCCCCTAATCCTTTTGTATTCAACCCCAGTTCAGTCATCTTCTGCGACTGTTCAGTCGTAAGATTCATCAAATCCACACTTTCCGGCCATCCCTGTGCTTTCAAAGCCTCAGAAACCGTTATCAATTCACATTTAGCCAACCCGGAAGCCGCATTTAGATAAGCCTCTAATTTATCGGAAACAGTACTACCTTCCACCACTTCAATCGCATTTCCCGATGTAAATCCATAAGCTGTAAATTCAGGAGCCGGTGCATTCAGAGCCTCATCCGAAATATTAATATCCACATTCTGCTCTGAAGAAGGATTATCATTAAACACAATCTTCAAAGAAGCCGTAGAAGCGTCCACATCCATTGTCAAGCGATATTCGTGTTTCACTTCTGCCGTAAAATTCTTTGGATTTAAAGTCACCTTTTGAGATACACCCTGACGGGTCACCTCCAAGAACAATTCCAGATTTCCCGGAACAAAATATGCCCCACGTGTTTCGTCTGCAGCATAAGTTATCTTATTTCCCTTCGAAGAACTGACATACGCACTGTAAGAAGAAAAATAAGACTTAAAATCATCCGTATACGACAGAACAACTCTGGCTTTATTAATCGTACACGTTACAGAAGCCTCCGCTGTTTCATCTTTACCAACCTCCACAGTGGTACTTCCCAAATAACTCAAGGCATCAAAACCTTCCGCATTCGCATCTCCATACGAAGCTGTCACCAAATATGTACCTACAGGAACAGATACGGGTTGAAATTTCCCAAAACTGTCCCATGAATTAGAAATCTTACCATCGGCAGATTCTATCGCCAATGCAAAGTCATTAATTTCAGGAGCCACTTCTTCTGAAGTTCTGGATTCAGCATCCGCCAAACTCTGATCCGTGCTAACTCTCACATCTATGCGCCCTTCAAGCGAACTCCGTGCATCTTCTTTCGCACACGAAGCTAGTCCTATAAACAAAAAGGACAACAATCCGTAACAAATCTTTTTCATCTTCTATTTTCTATGAAAACTTCTATTTTTTCGGGTGCAAAATAACACCAAATCGCAAATTCTCACAAGGTCTATTTCTTTTATTTTTGGCTGATTTTTAAATAAGAGTAAAACACACACTCTTTATTCTATCTGAAAACTAATACTAATCAGCTATTTTAGGCATACATCGATAGTCTATTTTTAAGATTACCGCATTTTCTAAACAAGCAAAAATATTTTGAATACATTTCATCCATTATCATACCTCATATTCCAGCTCCAACATCCCAACAAGCAGAGAATCAACAAATGAAACAAGTAATAATAATAAGCTTATGAAGTTTTTTCTTATCTTTGCAAGATATAGTAATATCTAATCTATAATCAAAACAATGAATTTAAAGTACATTTTAGCCGGATTTTTACTAAGCTTATCTATAAGCTCCTGTATTCAGGACGAAGCTCTAAATGTAGAAGCAGCTATAGACAGTTGCACCGGAACAAACATCCAATCCACCACAATTGACCATTTAAGAAAAGAAATAGAAGTCTATGTACTAGACGGTACTGATATTTCCCACCAGGAATTGATTTTCACTCTTCCTGAAGGGGCTTCCATTCAAGCAGAGGAAGCTGAAACAAACGACCAGCCTCCTTTGTATGATTTCAGCCAAAAGACATTACGAACATTTATCGTAACTTCTGAAGATGGAGCAACGCAAACCAAGTACCTTATTCGAGTAAACAAACTGACTTTACCCACAAGCTATTCTTTCGAAGAATTAAAAGAAATAACTCCATATAACGTATTTTATTTGACAAATGAGTCCGGTATTATGCAGTGGGCAAGCGGAAATCCAGGATACGACTTAAGCGGAATGGCATTAGACGAAACTCAATACCCGACTGTACAACATCCTACTGGCTATTCAGGAAAATGTGTAAAACTCACCACCCTCAGTACAGGAAACTTTGGAAAGCCTATAGGAATGCCTATTGCTGCCGGAAATTTATTTATCGGATCATTCGATACTCAAAATGCCGTACTTGCTCCTTTGCAAGCGACCCACTTTGGATTTCCGTTTACCAAACGCCCTTCCAAAATTACCGGCTGGTTCAAATATAAAGCAGGAGAGGTTTTTACCGATAAATCAGGAAACATTGTTACTGGCAAAAAAGATAAAGGAGACATCTACGCAGTACTTTATGAAGCTCCCAGCAGTGATTTCTCATTAGATGGCAATCTTTTTCCGAATAATGGTACCGGAATAGATGAACACATTGTCCTTTTAGCACGTATTTCCGAACAAGAAATGACAGAAACAAGTGAATGGACAAAGTTTGATTTAGACTTCAAGTCTCAAAACGGCAAAACAATCAACACTGAAGACTTAAAAAATGGAAAATACAAACTTGCAGTTGTATTCTCCTCCAGTGTCATGGGGGCGTATTTCCAAGGAGCCGTAGGAAGTGAACTATGGATAGATGAAGTAGAAATTATTTGTAAAAATTAATTATTATAGAAGAAAGACATATGAAAAAACATATAAAACCAATATTAGCCCTCCTTTTATGTGGCTTTACTCAAATTAGCCATGCACAATCATCAGAGCACAAAGGTTTGATATGGCTGGCTTCACACGGACTTGACTACGAAGTAAAAGCAGGAATAAATATAGGAGGAACTTCCCCTTTACCTCTACCTAAAGAAATCAGGAGTTTAGACAGCTATTCTCCCGGACTCGCCATTACATTGGAAGGAAATGCCACCAAATGGATTGACGCCCAGCAAAAATGGGGAGTAAGTCTGGGTATAAGGCTTGACAGCAAAGATATGGAAACAAAAGCCAGCGTAAAAAACTATGGCATGGAAATATTCAGTGAAACCGGAGGAAAAATAAAAGGACTTTGGACTGGAGGGGTAAAGACAAAAGTAAAAATGTCATATCTGACTATTCCCGTACTAGCTAATTATCGTATCAGTAGTCGCTGGAAAGTCATGGCAGGTCCTTATTTTTCATATATGATGAACGGAGAATTTTCGGGAAATGTATACGAAGGACATTTGCGAACTCCTGACGCCAGTGGAAGCCGGGTTAATTTTGAAGGAGAAAACATGGCCGCGTATGATTTTTCAGACAATCTTCGCCATTTCCAATGGGGGTTACAAGTAGGTGGAGAATGGAAAGCCTACAAGCACCTGAATGTACATGCAGATTTGACCTGGGGCCTGAACGACATATTTGAAAAAGATTTCACCACGGTTTCATTTGCCATGTACCCCATTTATCTGAATCTCGGATTTGGATATGAATTCTAATATTACGAACCAACCATAAAAAATACGAAAAGAACATATTGTATTTAATATGAACCCCGAAAGTTAGACAAAAAACTTTCGGGGTTTATATTAATCATACCACGCCTACCAGCACAATATGAAAGAGATATACAGCACATGAATAAAGCGTTTGCAAAACACTTGATAAAAGAAAGAGTCCGGCAAAAATACCGGACTCTTTCCATTATGAGATAGTTTATGTCCAACTTTTGGGAATCACTTCATTGTGAAGCAACCTCTTTCTCAAATAATTGATATATTATTTATTAATAATTGCAACATTATCAACAACTAATTTACTACCTACAGCAGCATTATAAGCAGCTCCATCAGCACTAGCTGAAAAAATAACTGCAAACTTGTACAATTTTTCAGGATTGTATTCTTTAACATATTCCAAATTTAATTCAAATGGAGTATATTCTTCAACAACCTGATCACTTGTAAATATTACCTTAGCTACAATCTTATCTGAAGTGTAGATATCATCTCCATATAAAGTTTCATTTTCATTGCTAACTTCATAAAGAACTGCACTCAAAGAACATTTGTCAGTAACCCCTTCCTGCAATTTTCCATCTGCATTATAGAACTCTGTTCCAGGAGTATATTTATAATAACCAGTAACTTTTACAGGCTCTTTATAATATGGAATTCCAAACTCTGTAGTTTTCATAGCACCACCAGGGGACATCGCAGCCAAAGGATTAAAATTACCTAAGAACAAAGAACCAGCAGTTACCTTTGGAACCTTTTGTCCCATCATATTATCACTACCTTGAGTATCAACCGACTCCATACTTGCTGCCAATTTTCCAGAATGCACATCCTGTGTTGAAGTAATAGGCCAACCACCAGTATAAGAAATAGGAGGAGTAGCAAAAACACCAAATGCTTTTATAAATAAAACAGCCTGATTACAACTAGCCCATCCTCCCTCTGCTATAGGATACTGATTTTCTTCACTGGTCTGAGTTTTATCCACAGTCCAATTCTCAAAGTCATAAACAACCACATTTCCTGATATTGAAGCTTTATACTCAGCTACAGTACCATCTTCAGCTGTTACCGTATAAGTAACAACTTTGCCATTAGAAAAATCTTGTGCCTCTCCACTAGCTGGAACTACGGTAGCACCTTTTGAAACTTCAATAGTAGGAACCAACGCAGTCAAATACTCAGCTTTAGCTGTATCTGCAACCATGAAAGTAATAGTCTTAGCTTCTTCATTAATCACACTTTCACCTATAACCAAAGAGTCAACTTCTGCTACTTTTCTATCGAAGACAAAAGATGTAATCTTTGCTTCACTACTTTCATCACCTTTCAGACGAGTACCTGAATATGTAACTTTCACTGCTTGCTTTACTCCTCCTGTCAAAGTAGCATCTATATCTAGATTCAGATTTAAAGATCCATTACTGAAAACACCAGTAGCATCCACATCAGCAGTTAATAATTCAGCCTCAACCTTGGTTGTTCCAGTAAATTCATAATTATCGCCATTAGCCGTCAGCACACAGTTCTCCAAATTTATATCACCAATTTCAATTCCCATAAACGAAAAATCTGTAATAGATAAACTTACAGCGTTATCTCCAGCTTTCGTTACATTAATAATTTGAGAATTAATTGTTCCTCCCGGAATTTCTGTCCCGTTTTGCGAAATAGAAACATCTAATTTTCCTTTGTATTTGCCAGCCAACTCACTATCAATAGGAACCGCTATTGATTCATTTTCACTACAAGAACTAAACAAATTCACCGCACACAATACGGCAAACAAGTAATAAAATAAACTCTTTTTCATTTCTTGATTATATTTTTAATTGCGACTGCAAAGGAAAAGAATAAGCTTTACCTGTGCAAGGTCGATTTATATTATTTTTATTCCATTTTTTAGGTTTTTAAAATAAAAGAGAAGATAAAGCACAGATTCTATATTATTTACAAAGAATTTAGCAAAGCATAATTGGTCCATATTTAAGATTAGCAATCTTTCACCGAACTCTATTTATAACAATACAAAGCTATAGACACAAAAATAAAGTAAGCGCAATTCATTATAACGAATCACTTACAACCAATAAATAAAAAAATATATTTACCTTAAAAAGGCACATATAAGAATAAAACTTTCAGTATATTTGGAATCCATATATAAATAATAAATACTATAAAACACTAACGCTAAAAAGAAATAAAATGAATTACTCGACAATCTACCGAACCCTAGGTATCTTACTTTTTATTACTTTTAAAACAATCACGGTTCATGCACAATTTGCCGTAAAAGGAACACTTGTCGATTCACTGACCCATGAAAGTGAACCCTATGCCACCATACGCATTACGCTCGACAAGTCGCCTGAAAAACCGGTCAGAATGAATGTGACCGATGATAAAGGAAAATTCCAGGAGAAATTGCCTCAAACCGGGAAATACACTCTGCAAATCACCTCTGTAGGAAAACGCACAGTAATCCGCCATTTTACCATCACCGACAGCAAACGGGTGGCCGACCTGGGTACGCTGTACACTGGCGATGATACCCAGATGCTGAAAGGCGTGGAAGTAGTGGCTCAGAAACCGCTTGTAAAAGCCGAAATCGATAAAATTTCTTACAGTATAGAAGACGACCCTGACTCCAAGACCAATACCACCCTCGAAATGCTGCGGAAAGTACCGCTCGTTTCCGTCGACGGAGAAGACAACATACAGGTAAATGGTTCCAGCAATTTCAAGGTACACGTAAACGGAAAGCCGAACACGTTGATGAGCAACAACCCCAAGGAGGTGCTCCGCAGTCTGCCTGCCAATTCCGTCAAGTCCATTGAAGTGATAACTGAACCAGGAGCCAAATACGATGCAGAAGGCATTGGAGGTATCCTGAACATCATCACGACCGATGCCAAAATGCAGGGTTACAATGTTACTCTCGGAGCAAATGCCAATAACATGGGAGTATCGGGATATGCTTATGGAACAGTGCAGGTGGGCAAATTCACCCTCACCGGAAACTATTCGTACAATCATCAGGACCAGCCGCGCAGCCTTTCCGAAAGCGGACGTGAAGACTTTACTTCTACCGACTACCGTCACCTGCTGACACAAGGCTCTTCCAAGAGTACCGGAGATTTCCAGTTTGGAAATATTGAAGGAAGCTATGAAATAGACAGCCTTAACCTGATTACATTTTCAGCCAACGTATTTGGCGGAAAATTCGATACACATGGCGATTCACGTACCGTCATGAGTGACAATGACTGGAAAGAACGCTATAGTTACCTCACCCTCAACCAGTCTAACAGCCAGTTTGGAAACATCGGCCTCAATGCCGACTACCAGCATTCTTTTAAGAAAAAGGGAGAATACCTCACTTTATCCTATAAGTTCAACAATTCACCGAACGGAAACGATGCCGACACCTACTATGACGAAGTGAAAGACGTGCCTTTCAACCTGCTTCATCAGTATTATGACAACGATGCCCATACGGCAGAACATACGGCACAGATTGATTATGTCAATCCGCTGAATGATATGCATTACATAGATGCCGGCATGAAATACATTTTCCGTGAGAATTACAGTGACAGCCAGTATTTTCTGGAAAATGCAGAAGGTGAAATGGAGGCTAGTCAAGACCTTTCCAGCAAATACCAGCAGGGACAACACATTCTGGCTGCTTACGCTGACTATCAGCTGAAGTGGAAAAAATTCGGTGCAAAAGCCGGTGTACGCTATGAGCACACGTTTATGGACGTGGAATATGACTACATGCCCGAACGCAATTTCAAGGCGGGATTTGATGACGTGGTGCCTACCTTGAACCTGTCCTACATGCTGGGCACAAGCGCCAGCCTGCGTGCCAACTACAACATGCGTATCAACCGCCCGGGAATATGGTACCTGAATCCTTTCCGCGATACCAGTAACCCGACTTCCATCAGCTATGGTAATCCGGATCTGGACACAGAAAAAGCCCACATCCTTGGTATGACCTTCAATTCCTTCAGTGCCAAGTTCAGCCTGAATGCCAACCTTACTTATACGTTTACCAATAACGGCATCGAACGCTACTCTTTCATGAACAACGGGGTGCAGGAAAACACCTATGGCAATGTGGGCAAGAGCCAGCGTACACGCCTGGCCTTATGGATGAACTGGAACCCGGGCAGTACCACCCGTCTCTCACTCAACACCAGCGGAAGCTATTCCGATTATCAAAGTAAGGAGCTGAATTCGTACAACAGCGGATTCTCCGGCGACGTATTTGCCAACGTACAGCAGACCATCCCCTGGGAACTGCGGCTCAGCCTTTACGGCGGTGGAAGCACTCCTTACGTATCCTTGCAGGGAAAAGGTTCTTCCTTTTATTATTATGGCATCAACCTGAGCCGTTCTTTCCTGAAAGAAAAACGGCTTAACATATCACTTTTTGCCAGCAATCTTTTCCAGAAATACACCTCCCACAGCAGTGAAACCTGGGCAGAGACCTTCCGTTCATGGTCGAATAACAGCTATCCTTCACGCAGATACGGAATCAGCATCAGCTGGCGGTTTGGAGAACTGAAAACACAAGTGAAAAAGACACAGCGCAGCATTACCAACGATGATGTGAAAGCAGGAGGAGACAACCAGGCTGGCGGAAGCATGCAATAAATTCATTATCTTTCTGTATCTTTGCCAAAAACAGAACAAGATGAAAAAGGAATTACCTAAAATAGATTTGCCCGAGGAATGGCTGGTAGGTACCGGAATCAGCAAGGAACTACTGGGATTGTACAGAAACTATCCGGTACGCCTGAAATGCGAAATTTTTGTACTTTGCACATCAGGAGAGGTAGAAGCTTCGGTCAATCTTAATAAGATAACGGTAGAAGCCAACGATTTTATCGTACTCACTCCCGGAAGTATCTTCCAGATAAACGACATCAAAGGAGACCTGAACATTTATTTTGGAGGTTTTTCCTCTGAATATATAGAGCGTAATCTCCAGTCGCACTCTTTTCTGGATACCATGTACCTCACACTGGGACGCCCGGTTATCCGTCTGAAGCCGGAAGGAGCCAAAATGATGGAGGAATATATGCAGCTGCTTATCAAGATGTATGAATTCCTCCCAGAAAAAATCAGGCCAGAAATGGCTCCCAATCTTTATGCCGACATACACAAAGGCATCTCTATACTCTACCGCAACAAAGCCGACGGAGTGCATTCTCTGTCAAAAAGCGAACTGATTTGCCGTAACTTTGCCCAGCTGGTGATGCAACATTACAACCAGACACGCAATGTGGCCTGGTATGCTGAAAAGCTGCAGATTACGCATGCTCACCTCTGTACTACAGTGAAACAGATTACGGGAAAGACTTGCGTGGATATCATTTCCTCCATGGTCATTATGGACGCCAAGTCACAGCTGAAATCATCCCAGCTTTCCATCCAGAATATTTCCGACTCACTGAACTTTGCCAATGTGTCTTTTTTCGGAAAATACTTCAAACGTTATGTAGGCATGAGTCCGCTGGAATACAGAAATAACGGATAAGAACCTAACAAACTATCCTTCAAAAAAAACGCACTTGCGTTTAAAGGAAAACGCCGAAGAATTTTGATTAAAACGCACTTGCGTTTCGGATAAAATGTACTTGCGTTTTCAATCAAACGTACTTATGTTTTTTAGTACCCTGAAAAATCCCATGAAAAGAATTTATTTTTTACTCGTTTTCAGCCTGATAGGAGTTTCCTTGCGAGCCATATCCAACATCCGGATTACTCCCGTTCCTTCCCTCCCCCAACTTCCGGTCAGTGCCATACACCGGATTTTTCAGGACAGCGAAGGCATGATGTGGTATGGCACGGTCAACGGACTGTGCTGTGACGACGGATACCAGATCAGCGTCATCCGTTCCGACATCAACACACCGGGACTGCTGAACGATAATACCATCCAGTCCATTGCAGAAGATGAAACAGGTAGAATCTGGTTTGGAACCGACCATGGAGCCTACATTCTTGACAAGGCAACCAGACAAATCACTCCGCTAGATGCCGAACAACTGCAGACCAACTTTATCTACAGCATACGAAAGACCTCCGACGGATACATGTGGATAGCGACAGGGCACAGGCTCCTAAGATACAACACCTTGGGAGAGTTACAAAAGACTTATCTGCTATACGACCATGAAGGAAAACCCTCATGGATGGCCGGTTTTTGCGAAAGCCGGCAAAAACAGATTCTGATTACCGTAGGAAGAGAAGGTATCTACCGTTACGACAAAAAGACAGACACCTTTACCCGTTATGCCAATCCTCCTTCAGAGAGAAACCTCACCTGCATTGTGCAAGACCGTACCCACAATTATTTCTGGGTAGGCACCAGTTCCAGCGGCCTGCTCCTCTTCAACCCTTCTGCTCCCAAGGACTCCGTCTATACTTACTCACCGTTACCGGTCAATCCCATGGGAGAAACCGAAGGAGAGATTTTGTATATGGAACAGGACAGTCACGAAGGAACTCTCTGGATGACCACCCGAAGTTCCTTGATTGCCATGCGCTACGATGAAGCACATCGCTCCCTGCGCCAGACAGATTTCCGTCTTCCCGCAGAATACGGAAACATGCTTAATGAAATCTATCAAGATAAAGAGGGAAATCTCTGGGTAGCCTCTTTCGATGGGAAAAGTTTCATTATCCACTTCACGGAAAATGCTCCGGAAGAATTCACGCTGCCGGCCCTGCAGCAAAGAGTACGGTTCCAGCCGGCCATCATGGCACTGAGTGATGCGGGCGAAGGCAAAATGTGGATTTCACAAGAACGGACGGGACTCGGCCTGTACGATCTGTCCCGCCACGAAGTCATGCTTTACAGCGATGTCCTCGCCCTGAAGTCTCTTGCCCTGGGCTCCATCAAACAAATGACCGAACCACGGAGAGAAGGCAACGTATGGGTCATTCCCGAAGGACGCAACCTTATCTATGAACTCGGACGAGAAGGTATGCGGATGAAGCACATCCGTACCCTGAGTCTTCCCGACAAGGCCAAAAGGCACTTCACCCAAACCTACGAAGACCGCAACGGCACGCTCTGGGCTGGAACGAACAACGGATTATTCACCTTTAGCCTACGTGATAACCAATGGCATACGGTGTGCGACACACTGGGGCAGGTCAGCGCACTTAAGGAAGACAAACAGGGAAATCTATGGATTGGCACCACCAATAAAGGGCTTTATCAGCAATCCTCCAAAGGGAAATGCAAAAAAATACCTTCTTCCCTCTCCATTACCTGCCTGAGTGTGCAGGAAGACAGCCTCATCTGGATAGGAACACAAGAGGGAGGAGTCTACGCCCTGAACCCACAGACTGGAAAACTGACCGACCACACCCGGCTGTGCGGACTGAACGGAAACATTGTCAACCAACTGGAGTTCGACGTATACGGCCATCTGTGGATAGACACCAACCAGAAACTGATAGAGTATAACCCGAAAAACCATTCGTTCTCCACTTACCTCACTACCGACAATTCCATGCTGCTCAGGCGGTTTATCCCTACATCTATCTGCAAGGGACACGACGGACGAATTTATTTCGGAGGTATCCCGGGAATCTGTGCGGTAACTCCTTCTGCCCGACTTGACCAGCCCAGCAAGAACATTCCGACATTTATTACCGGAACATACGTCATGGGAAAACCTGTCACCCATGAAAACTCCCTGACACTCCACCCCGATGAATACGACCTGGACATTCATTTTTCTTCCCTCGACTATCTGAATGCCTCCAAGATACGTTATGCCTATCGTCTGATTGGACTTGACAAGGAATGGAACTACACCGCCGTAGGACAACATAGCGTCAATTATAAACATCTGCCTCACGGAAATTATGTGTTCGAAGTGAAGGCAACCGACGGATATGGAATCTGGAGTGACAAAATCACCCGCCTGCACATTGAACGTCTACCTGCTTTCTACCAGACAGGCTGGGCCATTACCTTATATATATTACTACTGGCAGCCGGAATCTTCCTCGGGCTTCGTTTCTACCTTCGCCGGATGAAGCTGAAAAATGAAGAACTGTATGCCGACAGCACGGAGCTGATGAAGATGCGTTCTTACCTGAACGAAAAATCAGTCCCCCAGGCAGAAGTACGGATTTCGGACATGGAATTTGCCAAACTGGATGAGATTCTATTGGAAAATATCCTGAAAGCTGTGGAAGAAAACCTGAGCGAACCCGACTTCGACGTGCAGCATCTGGCAGAAAAAGTCAACATGTCACGCTCCACACTGACCCGCAAGCTGAAAGCCATTACAGGGCTCACTCCGTTGGAGTACATCCGCCGTGTAAAGATGCAGCATGCCTGCCGGATGCTGGAAGATACCCGCGCCACCGTGAACGAAGTAGCCCTGGCTCTGGGATATTACAACCGGAAATATTTCACCACCTGCTTCAAGGAAGAGTATGGAATCACTCCCAGCGAGTATCAGAAACAGCAAGGAAAGAGGGATAAAAATGAATCAAAACACCCTCTGAAGCATTTCAGACTGCTCTTTGGCGCATTCTGTTCTCTTTGTCTGACGGAAATCTCTTTACATTTGAACCATCAACCTTTGTATGTAAAAACAATCTGATAAAAAAATGAGAAAAGAGATTTTATTCCTAACCGCACTGGCATCTTGCCTGTCTTCCTTCGGTCAGACTTTTGAAAAGACCGCTCAGGGAGGAAAGTTCCAGACTGCACAGCCCACATTGAACGGGGAGGTGATTTTCTACTCTCCTTCCATCGTGCGCATTGTAAAGTATCCTTCGGCTGAAATGCCCGAAAAGAAGAGTTATCCAATCATCAAGACTCCCGAAAAGGTAGAGATTTCTTACAAGCAGAACGGGAACACGGTAAGCATGACTTCCGGAAAAATGACAGTAACACTCGACGTAGCTACCGGAAAAGTGACTTATACCGACCCACAGGGTGAAACTTTATTGAAAGAAAAGGTGGAAGGCACCAACTTTATTCCCCGCAAGGATGTAAACCGCGATGCCTACACTGTCAGCCAGGCATTCAGCCTTGAACCGGAAGAAGCCATTTACGGACTGGGACAGCGCCAGAGCGGAGCTATGAACCACCGAAACCAGCAGATTCACCTGTCAAACGGCAATACCAACATCTGCATCCCTTATTTCACATCTGAAAAAGGATATGGTGTATACTGGGATAATCCGGGCATCTCCGATTTCAGCGATACCCCGTATGAAACCTCCTTCTCTTCGCAGGTAGGCCTCTGTTCTGATTACTATTTCCTTTATAAAGACGGTACACAAGACGGCGTAATTGCCTGTATCCGCGACCTGACCGGAAAGGCCACCATGTTCCCGCTCTGGACCATGGGCTACTGGCAGTGCCGCGAACGTTACAAGAGTCCCGACGAACTGTGCGGCGTACTCGACAAGTACCGCAAGCTACAAATTCCGCTCGACGGTATCGTGCAAGACTGGCAGTACTGGGGATGCGATTCCAACTGGAATGCCATGAAATTCATGAATCCGCGTTACATCAACAAGATGGACGACAAGGAAGCACTTCGCTACCTTCCGAATGGAGAAGACAAGAACGCACGCTATCCAAAACCCCGTTTCAAAAATCCGGAAGAAATGGTGGAATACGTTCATAAGCACAATGCCCACCTGATGATTTCCGTATGGGCTAGCTTCGGCCCTTGGACCGATCAGTTCAAGGAGCTCGACAAGATGGACGCCCTGTTGAAATTTGAAACATGGCCTCCAAAATCGGGTGCACATCCTTACGACCCGTTCAACAAAGACGCCCGCGACCTGTACTGGCGTTACCTCAGCCACCTGCATAAAATGAACATCGACGCCTGGTGGACCGACTCTACGGAACCCGACCATCTGAACCCCAAAGAAAGTGATTTCGACCTGATGACGGCCGACGGTTCTTTCCGCTCGGTACACAATGCGTTCCCGCTGACTCACAACCAAGGTATCTACGAACACCAGCGTGCCATATCAGACGAGAAACGTGTGTTCCAGATGACCCGTTCCGGCTACCTTGGACAGCAGCGCTATGGTGCCCTGAGCTGGAGTGGCGACGTGGTATCAAGCTGGGATGTACTCCGTCAGCAGATTCCGGCCGGATTGAACTACACACTTTGTGGTATCCCCTTCTGGAACACAGATATAGGAGGGTTCTTCGGATGGGAATACAACAACGACTGCACCAACGTTGCTTATCAGGAACTGCACGTACGCTGGTTCCAGTGGGGATGCTTCATGCCGCTGATGCGTAACCACTGCTCTTCACCGATGATGAACGAAATTGACCTCTTTGGCAAAGAAGGCGACTGGGCTTACGATGCACAAAAACGCATGATTGAACTTCGCTACCGTCTCCTGCCTTACATTTACAGCCTGGACGGAGCCGTAGTACAGGAAGACGGTACCATGATGCGTCCGCTGGTAATGGATTTTGCCCACGACCGAAAGGCCATTCTGCTGGACGATGAATACATGTTCGGTAAAAACATCCTGGTATGTCCGGTCACCGAACCACTCTATACCAAGAAAGTAGAAAAGAACAAGGGAGTTACTACCGTGCCCGATGTAGCAAAAGCTTCAGCTCCGGTAGAAGTGTACTTGCCTAAAGGAACAAAATGGATTGATTTCTGGACCAATGAAACAGTAGAAGGCGGCCAGCACATTAAACGCGAATGTCCGGTTGACATCCTGCCACTCTACATCAAGGCGGGAAGCATCCTTCCGCTCGGTCCGAAAGTACAGTACACTACCGAAAAGAAATGGGACAACCTGGACATCTGCATCTATCCGGGAGCCAACGGCGAATTCGTACTCTACGAAGATGAGTTTGACAACTACAACTACGAAAAGGGTATGTTCTCTACCATCAAGTTCAGCTGGGACGATGCGTCACGTACACTGACCATCAGCGACCGCAATGGTGAATTCCCGAAGATGCTGAAACGCCGCAACTTCCGCATCACGCTGATGCAGCCTGGCAAGCAGTCAGCAGAAACCGTCATGGTTAAAGCCGACAAGAAAATAGCTTATTCAGGTAAGAAGCTGGTAGTGAAGCTGTAATATAAAAGAAAAAGAGGCCATCTCAAATTCAATTTGAGATAGCCTCTTAAACATACTTTTTATATAAAACACAAATTTGGTTCAGAGGTAAGTTTCTTTCACTTGATTTAATCGTACAATATTACATTTTTCCCCCAATATATTACATTTAAAATAAGTGTAAAAAGTACTTCCTTTGCGTCAAGTAATAAAACATATAGACACATAATCTTTGTTATTAATCTATCGATAATTAATAGAAAACACGAAACCTTTTAATATTAACCTCTATTACTTTTAATTTATAACCTTATTAAAACTAATTTTTATGAAACATGCATGCAAAGAAAAGCCGTCGTGCAACAGATGGCTTCAGACTGTCATTACCACAGTCTTTTTTCTATGTTGGGCAACTGTAGGATGGGGACAAAATCTTTCTGTAAAAGGAAGCGTTAGCGACACCAAAGGGGAACCTATTATTGGAGCCAGCGTAGTTGTCAAAGGAAACACAACTCAAGGAACAATCACCGATTTAGACGGACAATTTACTCTCAATGTTCCTTCTAATTCCACACTCGTAATTTCTTATATCGGATATGTTACACAAGAAGTACCCGCCAAAGGTACAGTAAAAGTAACCTTAAAGGAAGATAACGAAATGCTGGATGAAGTAGTTGTTATTGGTTATGGTACACAGCGTAAAGGAGATGTAACCAGTGCCATTTCCAGCGTAAAATCGGACAATTTTGTCAAAGGTGCGGTAAAAGACGTTGGTCAGCTGATTCAAGGAAAAGTAGCCGGACTGGCCATCACCAATCCAAACGGTGACCCGGCAGGTGAAACTCAGATCCGCTTACGTGGAACCAACACGATTGGTGGAGCCAATACAGCTCCTTTGGTACTGATTGACGGAATCCCCGGAAGCCTGAGCACAGTAGCTCCTGAAGATGTGGAAAGTGTAGACGTACTGAAAGATGGTTCTGCTGCAGCTATCTACGGAACTCGAGGTACCAACGGGGTCATCCTTATCACAACCAAACAATCAAAGGGAGGTGACATCTGCTCTGTAGAATATAGTGGCTATGTCAGTACTTCTATGCTGGCCAAAAGACTGGAAATGCTGAGTGGACGTGAATTTGCAGCCTTGTATCCCGAATACGATTACGGATATGATACAGACTGGGTAGACGAAATCACCCGCACTCCAATTACGCATGTACACAACTTGTCATTGATGGGAGGTAATTCCAAGACAAACTATATTGCCAACATCAACTATGCAGACAGACAAGGTACCATGAAAAAATCTGATTTCGATAACTTCCAAGGACGAGTAGAAATTACTCATCGGATGTTCGACGATAAGGTGAAGCTGAAATTCGGTATTTTCGGAAAGAAAAACCAGATGGAATCTACACAAAACGGAGGAAGCTTCCGCGGAGGTGTTTACTCACAGGCTACCAGAAGAAACCCGACAGAACCAGTGCGTAACCCTGACGGTTCGTGGTATGAAAACGTAAACAAATTCGAATATGAAAACCCGTTGGCACTCTTGTATGAATCAGACGGTAACGTAAAAAAGACAGAGTTACGCTACAACGGAAACATCACTTATAATCCTATCAAGGATTTGACATTATCAGCTTTATTCTCATACACCCGCGAGAACATGAACCGCGGATACAGCGAAACTCAAAACCATATTTCTGCGCTGCGTGACCATAAGAATGGATGGTCATCTGTAGGAAGTTACACAGAAATGGAGAAATTGATGGAATTAACTGCTCAATACAACAAAACCATCAATGATCATAAATTCTCTATCTTAGGCGGTTACAGCTACAATGAAACAGACTATGAAGAAATGTGGTTCGACAACTACGGTTTCCAGGATGATTACTTTGGCGGATGGCACAACATCGGCATCGGTTCTGCATTGAAAGAAGGAAAGGCTACAGCAGGTTCCAAGAAAACCTCTACTAACCTGATCGGTTTCTTCGGACGTGCCACTTATTCATGGAAAGAACGTTATTTGTTCATGGCCGCACTCCGTTATGAAGGAGCCAGCCAGTTGTGGGGAACAGACAACGCCTGGGGATTATTCCCTTCTGTATCATTCGGATGGAGAATCACCGAAGAACCTTTCATGAAAAATCAGCAGATTTTTGATGACTTGAAACTGAGAGTTGGTTACGGAGTCACCGGTTCACAACCTAAAAATCCGTTCTTGGGAGTAGCCATGCTGAAATATGGCTCATACGCCTATGTAAATAACAACTGGATACAAACTATCGTGCCGGCTTCTAACCCTAACCCGGATTTACGCTGGGAAGAGAAAAAGGAAACCAACATCGGACTTGACTGGGTTTCATGGGAAGGACGTTTGTCTGGTAGTATTGACTGGTATAACCGACTGGTAGACGGATTGATTTATGATTACGCTGTACCTACTCCGCCGAACTTGTATAACACAACCACAGCCAATGGTGGTAAGATGAGAAACAAAGGTTTGGAAATTTTAGTGAACGTAATTCCTGTACAAACAAAAGATTTTGAATGGAGTACCACTGGTACATTCTCTTTCAACTCTAACAAACTGGAAAGTCTGTCAGGAAGTGTATTTAAAACAGAATACGACTATTTCAACACCGGAACTGTAGAATATTCCGGACAAGTAGCAGATTCTCACCGTGTACAAGTAGGCGAAAGTATCGGTAACTTCTACGGATTCAAAGTTGTAGACGTGGACGAAGAAGGACGCTGGATTTATGAAGACCGTAACGGAAATCTGGTGAACTACAAAGATTTCACTCATGCTCCTGAAGACAAACATATTATTGGTAACGGATTGCCTAAATACTATGCAGGATGGAATAACAACTTCAGATACAAAAACTTTGACCTGTCAATCACAATGCGTGGTGCATTCGGATTCCAGATTATCAATGGTGCCCGTATGAACTACGAAAACGTGAAAAATGCCAGAATGGAAAACCGTTTGAAATCAGTAAATGACCTGGTATTTGGCAAACACACACTTAGCCCGGAAGTGGAACCTGAATTCAACAGCTACTATGTAGAAGACGGTGACTACTGGAAGATTGACAACATTACACTGGGATATAGTTTTGGCAATATCGGAAAATACATCAAGTCATTGCGTATCTATGGTTCAGTATTGAATGCACTGACCATTACCGGATACAAAGGCATTGACCCTGAAGTTTCTACCGATGGCTTAACCCCAGGTTATGATACACGAGACAGATACCCCAGTGTACGTTCATTCACATTAGGTGTAAATGTAAAATTCTAATTAAAAGCAAAAACCATGAAAAATATAATCAGATTATTTTCTACATGCCTTCTTACTTCAGCCCTAATAGGCAATACGGCATGTACCAAACTATTGGATGACAGCTATGGACAAGTAGTATCCAATCAATACTCTCCCAAAACAGAAGAAGAAGTCAGCTACCTGGTAAATGCAGCCTATATTCCATGGAGAGAAACGTTGCTGCAATGGAATGGAGTGGTACGCTCACAAGAACTGTGTGCAGACCAGGATGTAATTCCGGCACGTGATGGAACAGGATGGGTAGACGGATACATTTACAAACGCTGGCATCAACATACCTGGACTACAGAAGACGACGGAGTACTTCAAGGATGGGAACGTACTTATAACGGAGTAAACACTTGCAACCGTATTCTTTCACAAATAGAAGAAGGTACAATCAGTGTGGACGAAGAAACCAAAGCAGCCTTGATTGCAGAGTTGAAAGTACTGCGTGCCTCATACTATTACATCTTGATAGACCTTTACGGAAATGTGCCTCTGGTAACAGATTTTAAAGATGAATCCTTACCCAAGCAGGCTACCCGTAAAGAGGTATTCAACTTCATCGTCACAGAAATAAAAGACAATATCAATCTGCTGTCAGAAACGCCACGAGGATACTATTACGGACGATTCAACAAATGGGCTGCTCACACCCTACTGGCAAAAGTATACTTAAATGCTGAAATCTGGGCAGGAGAAGCACACTGGCAGGACTGTATTGACGAATGTCAGGCAGTGATTGATTTCGCCACTTCTACCGGCGAATACGACCTGGAAGAAAAACAGAAAAATGTATTCATCACGAAAAATGAGAATTCAAAAGAAATCATTTTCGCTCTTCCCTTTGATGAAATCTATGTGACAGGATGGAACGATTTTGACTTCCACATGTATACACTGGCGGCTGAAAACCAAGATACTTACCAGTTTACAGAAAGACCTTGGGGAGGTGTATGTGCCATACCACAATTCATTGATACATTTGATCCGGAAGATTTGCGTCTGAAAGAGAACTATATCCAGGGACCGCAGCTGACGGCATCGGGAGAAGCCTTGCAGCGCAGTGACGGTAAAGGGCAGCTTATTTACATCAACGAGGTTCCTTCCATTGAAAGTTCAGACTCCGGACATGGCTACCGCTGGGGTAAATTTGAATATGCCAAAGGTATCACCAACCGTCTGAGCAATGACTGGCCTTTACTTCGTTATGCAGATGTACTCATGATGAAAGCAGAAGCATTGATGCGTTCCGGACAACCTGGTGCAGGAGCTCTGGTAACTCAGGTACGCTATCGTGCATTCGACAATAAAGCAAAAGCTACAGTAACCGATGATGAACTGGAAGCAGGAAGCTGTTATGATTACGGACGTCGGGATACCAACAAGGAAACACACGAAGGAGGTGCTGATATCAAATACGGACGATTCCTGGATGAACTTGGATGGGAATTCTGTCAAGAAGGCAGACGCCGTCAAGATATGATTCGCTTCGGAGTCTTTACTACAAAATCATGGTTCTCACATGATAAGAGTAACCCGAACAGAAATCTCTTCCCTATCCCGAACAAGGCTATGCTAACAAACAGTAACTTAAAACAGAATCCGCAATAAGATTCAAAAAGTTGAAAAACTAAATAAAAAACTCCCTTATTCCCTGCTATTATAAACAATGGGAATAAGGGAGTCTTTTTTATAGAACATTTATTCAGGAAGCTCTACCACACCGAGCTTTTTCTTTCCATCCATCTTGACGGATAAAGGTTTCTCAAACCGTACCCAACGCAGGTATTTGGTTTCTTCTACCGCCGGCATGCTGTCGAGCAAGGCCTGGTTGTAGATACCGTCGTTCATATAGGCATTGATGGTGAAATATCCCACCCCAAAAGAGGTCAGATTCTGGAAGAAGTGGGTTCCCTGACTGGGGTCTACCCGGTAATTGGTCAGTCCAGCTTCCACAATGATGCGGGCGGCCGAAATGTTGGGCCATTTCACCGGAATACCTAACCACGTGTCACTGCTTCCCCAGCGTCCGGGGCCAACCAATATGTAGTGTTTCCCTTCATCGAGGAAACGACGGTTGAGTTTCTCAATGTCGTAAGCTATCAACTGGTTATTGGAGGCAGAATAGCCTTCTGTCTTGACATAAATCACATCTTGTATGTCGTCCATCACCCCGTGTCCCAGGGAGTTTTCACTCTTGAGCAGCAAGCGTTCATCGGGAATCACGCTCAGGTCTTCATCCAATCCGGCTTTTACATCGACCATCGGACGTATCTGCAACAGATAGAAGATGCCGCTCTTCGTACGGGCATCAAAATTGACGGCAAACTCGATTTCTACCGGACGGCGCATTTCGCCCTGACCGTATTTCTGGGCCAGTTGCAGGATGCGTGCCAGCGGGAAGACATCGTGCTGAAGGATGTTGGCAAAGGTTATCAGCTTGCGGCCGCCGGGATAAATGCCGTCACGTATCACCATGTCATACGGATCGTAGGTGGAAGCGATGAAGTTCAAAGCTCCGTCGGCTTCGGCGTCTTTCACATGGAGTTTCAACAGGTTGAACCCGTCGTCGAGCGAGAAGTTCTGTCCCAGGTTCTTTAAGTCGAGGGCATAGAAGCGGGTCTGTGTTTCACGCAGGGCGATTTCCATTTCGCTGGTCTGGAGCACCTGCGTAGGATGATACGGACACACGCGCAAGGTCAGTCCGCCGTCGACAATGTATTTTCCTAACCCCAAGGCCAGGCTGACGGTACCTTCTTCGGCCAGCTCGTCATTAATCGGGTAATAGTTGATGGAGCGGGCTACTCCGGAAATGGCCGGATAATAGCGGTCGCCATACTGGGTGCCGACTACCTCCTGCAGGATGACAGCCATCTTTTCCTGGTCTATCACATTGCTGGTGGCTTGCATGTAGGCCTTACTATCCTTATAATATACGGAAGCATATACTCCCTTGATGGCATCGCCCAGCATGCGGAGCATTTCGTACTTATCGTCCAGATAGGGAATCATGTAAGTGGAATAGATTCCGGCAAAGGGCTGGTAGTGGGAGTCTTCCAGCAGACTGGAGGAACGGATAGCAATCGGTGCCTTTACCGCATCGAAGAAGGCAAAGAAGTCTTCTACCAGCCGGTCGGGCAACTTGGCACGAAGGAAGGCGCGAAGAATCACGTCGTCGGCCGCATCGCTCAGGGCTATCTGGTACAACTGGTTGGAGTCCATGAACTCATCGAAAATATCGGTACAGAGGACTACGGTTTTCGGAATCATGACAGAGGCATTCTCAAACTCATCAAACTCCGTGTGACGTTTTACCATGTTGTCAATAAAGGCCAGACCGCGTCCTTTTCCTCCCAGTGAGCCATCGCTGATGCGGGCAAAGTTGGAATAACGGTCGAAGCGGTCGCGCTGGAACACGGCTACTACGCCCTGGTTTTTCATCTTACGGTATTTTACGATGGCTTCGAATATTATCTGTCGGTGGGCATCAATGTCCTGAAGTGACTCCCATGTAATCTGTTTCAAGAATTCAGCAACTGGGAAGATGGCACGCGAATACAGCCAGCGTGAAATGTGGTTGCGGCTGATGTGATAGAGGAAGGATTCTGCAGGGATGGCAAATATCACGTTCTGCAATTCCTTCAGGTTGTGGATGCGGGCCACTTCCTTCATGGTATGGGGGTCGCGGAAAATGAAATCACCGAAGCCGAAATTGTCTGACACGGCTTCACGAAGGTCGATATTCATTTTCTTGGAGTTCTTATCGATGAACACGGCACCCAGTTCGGGCGCGTAGCTGCGGTTGCTTTCTTCTGCTGACTGAAGGATAAGGGGTATAAAGGAGTCCCGCTTACGGACTTCGCGCAGCAGGGTGACACCGGCCTGGGGGTCGTTGACTCCGCCGTGAGGGAAACGGGCATCGGATATGATACCGAGCACGTTATTCTGGTACTTATTATATAGTTCAGTGGCTTCTTCGTAGGAACGGGCCAGCACGATTTTGGGACGTCCGCGCATGCGAAGGGTTCGCTGGTGCTCGTTCAGGGCTTCTGTGGCAAATTCCTGACTCTGCCGGAGAACGAACTTGTAGAGGTTGGGCAATACGGAGGAATAAAAGCGGATGGAATCTTCTACCAGCATAATCATCTGTACGCCGACTTCCTTAATGTCATGCTCCAGGTTCATCTTGTCTTCTATCAGCTTGATGATGGACACCAGCAAATCGGTGTTTCCCAGCCAGCAGAACACATACTCGAAGATGCTCAGATCTTCATGCTCCATTCGTTCCTTAATACCGTGCGAGAAAGGAGTCAGTACAACCAACGGTAGATGAGGGTATTGCTTCTTGATTTCACGGGCAATGTCGAAGGTATCGCTGTTGTCGGAACCCGGCATACAGATAACCAAATCGAACATGGTGTTGCGCAACTGTTCCCAGGTTTCTTCTGCCGTGAAGACCTGCGTGAAACGAGGGGGATAGCGCAAACTCAGGTTCATATATTCATTGAAAATCTTTTCGTCAATGCGGCCGTCATCTTCAAGCATGAACGCATCGTAAGGATTGGCCACCAGCAACACGTTGAAAATGCGCTTGGTCATCAGGTTGGCAAACTGCGTATCCTTGAAATAAAGCTGACGGAGTTTAATTCTTAGTTTGGTAAGCATGGTATCTTCTTTTAAAGCTTATATTACAGAAACAAAAATCGGAATTTCACACGATTTTTGCAAATCTTTCTTGAGAGTTGGTAAAAAACTAACAAAATTCAACCTGCAGCTCAAAAAATCGGGTAAATTCCTTTGAAGATATAAGTAATTTCCTATCTTTGCATATACAAAATATTTCATTTTGTCAGACCTTAAATTATTTGATTATGGACATTAACAAAATCATGTCATCACTGGAAGCCAAGCATCCAGGTGAATCTGAGTACCTTCAGGCAGTCAGGGAAGTATTGCTTTCTATCGAAGATATCTACAATCAACACCCCGAATTTGAAAAGGCGAAAATCATTGAACGGCTGGTAGAACCCGACCGCATCTTTACATTCCGCGTGACATGGGTGGACGACAAGGGTGAAGTGCAGACGAACCTAGGTTACCGCGTGCAGTTCAACAACGCCATCGGCCCGTACAAGGGAGGTATTCGTTTCCATGCTTCCGTGAACTTGTCCATCTTGAAGTTCCTGGGATTTGAACAGACTTTCAAAAATGCCCTTACTACTCTGCCGATGGGCGGCGGAAAAGGTGGCTCCGACTTCTCTCCACGCGGCAAGAGCAATGCGGAAATCATGCGTTTCTGCCAGGCATTCATGCTGGAACTGTGGCGTCATCTGGGACCGGATATGGATGTGCCGGCAGGTGATATCGGTGTAGGCGGACGCGAAGTGGGTTATATGTTCGGTATGTACAAGAAACTGACCCGCGAATTTACCGGTACGTTTACCGGCAAGGGACTGGAATTCGGAGGCTCGCTGATTCGTCCGGAGGCTACAGGCTTCGGAGGCTTGTATTTCGTGAAACACATGCTGGATGAAAAGGGTATCGAAATCAAGGGAAAGACAGTGGCTATCTCCGGCTTCGGTAACGTGGCATGGGGAGCTGCTACCAAGGCTACCCAACTGGGAGCAAAGGTAGTTACCATCTCCGGACCGGACGGTTACATTTATGATCCGGAAGGCATCAGCGGAGAAAAGATTGACTATATGCTTGAACTGCGTGCATCGGGCAATGACATCGTAGCACCATATGCGGAAAAATTCCCGGGAGCTACTTTCGTGCCGGGACGCCGTCCGTGGGAAGTGAAGGTGGACATCGCATTGCCGTGTGCTACCCAGAACGAATTGAACGGTGAGGATGCACAGAACCTGATAAAGAACCAGGTGCTCTGCGTAGGAGAAATTTCCAACATGGGATGTACACCAGAAGCTATTGACGCATTCATCGAACACAAGATGATGTATGCTCCAGGAAAGGCTGTCAATGCGGGTGGTGTGGCTACTTCCGGACTGGAAATGAGCCAGAATGCCATGCACCTGAGCTGGACTGCACAGGAAGTGGATGAAAAACTCCATCTGATTATGCACAATATTCATGAACAATGCGTGAAATACGGTAAGGAAAGCGATGGATACATCAATTATGTGAAGGGTGCGAACATTGCCGGATTTATGAAGGTGGCTTACGCCATGATGGCTCAGGGAATAGTCTGAACATTAAGGATAATTAAAAAATCAGACAAGCATGAGGAACGGATGAAATATTATTCGTATCTTTGAATGCTTTAATTTTTAGCACAAAATCTCGTTTAGTTGTATTTGTATTTTGTATTGTAGCTTGCGCTATCCGCCTGTGAAGGTCTGATAGCGCATTTTTTGTATATAAACGAAAATATAGGAAAACAAAAAAGTCCCGCAGGAACTGCAGGACTTTCAATTCGTTAT
>UMLK01078389.1_pt1 | contig 33290 bp, 33 predicted proteins | sample 1966541 | NCBI WGS metagenome assembly UMLK01 (sample SAMEA4836198, study PRJEB28245) | human gut metagenome | biome: gut microbiome; material: fecal sample | place: Denmark | collected 2008 | reverse complement strand
TTGACATATGATGATTATCAGAAACTTGAAGTGTTTTTAGAACATCAATATGGAGGTGAGTAGTATGTATTTCCCTTATTTGAGAGGACGACAATTTGAATTAATTGCGTTGCGTGAGTTGGTAGAGAAAGGTGTTTTGAGTAGCAGAATCACACCGATTATTGAACCTGTAAAATTATCTTCTACACTTGTTAAGACCATAGAAGCATATGGGGAAAATAGTAAGCAGCTTGCTATCATTACCAATCCTAAGGTGGGGAGCTTTAGTAGTGATGCCAGAGAAGAGAAAAATCAGAAGTTAAAGGAAAGCTTGTCTGCAAGTTTAAAAGAAAATAATAACATTCTCTATATGTATTTATTAAGGGCGAGTTCAAAACCAGAGAAGTTTATTGCAAGATATGCAGATAATATGGGAACGATTTGTGATGACAAAGATGCAATTTCTGTTTATGAAGCATACTTTGCAGAAACAGATGTTAAGTACAATTTAATTCCGGATGAAAGTGGGTTTAGAAGGAAAATAAGAAAAAACAGAGTACTTTTGGCGGATAAGTTTAACAAACTAGACAGAAATAATGATTATATTGAAGTTGACGACGAACCTTTTTCAGAAGATCATTTGTACTATCAAGAAGATGGATATGTGGGATTTGCTGATTATTCTGTAGTTGGTGAAGAATATAATGAAACGGGGTTTGCTCCTTATGCGGTTGCGATACATATTGTATATTTCGATAAAGATGATAGTTTACGCGTAAAGCATTTTGTGTCTGATTCGAATGATGATATTAGTGATCCTGCCGGGAAATTTCAAGAAGCGTTGTCGAAACTCGTGGCATGGAATGAAACAAAGCAGCTTGATACTGTGGCAATGAAAGAGTTTGAAGATTTATATCACCGAGAAGCTTATCCGGGGTTGGGAACAGTGAAAAAACTATCTATTATGCATCATTTAGAGTTAATAGGAAGATATTTGGATAAGGAGTAGCTTATGGTAATTTGCGAAAGATGTTTTTGCGATACAGAAGTTATCTCTGTTATCCGGAATAAAGCAGAGATTGGGGATTGTCCACTGTGTAAATGTAAAAATGTACATATATATGATACGGATAAGTATGAAGACCTAAGCATGATGTTTGACGAACTGATAAGCATATATACACCGGTTTCTTTGTTGCCAGATTCGTATCCGAAGTCAGATACTCGCTTGTTGAAGACTGAATTGATTAACAACTGGAATATTTTCAATAAAAAGAGCGAATCCGATGTGTATAACATAATTACTGCAATATGTAAAGAAAAGTATGAATATAATGCAGAGTTGTTTGACCAGCCGGTTGGTATTCAGGAGTTATATGACCAAGAGTATTTATCAAAACATTCTCTTTTGACTACAAATTCTTGGGATGATTTTGTAGAGGCACTAAAAACAAAGAATCGTTTTCATACGCATTATGTAGATTTGAACTTATTAGAACGATTTTGTTCATATATTCGTAAACCATATAAGACGGGAGAGATGTTTTATAGATGTAGAATTTCAACAGAAGAAGGGATTCCTATTGAAGAAATGGGTGCACCGCCAATTGATAAGACTACAGATGGTAGAGCTAATGCAAGAGGAATTAGGTGCTTGTATTTGGGTGACACTGCTGAGACTACAATATATGAAGCAAGAGCTGGTGCATATGATTATGTAACGGTTGGTAAATTTAGGCTCAAAAAAGATATTATTGTTGTCGACTTAAAGAAAATCAATCAAATAAGTCCATTTTTAGAGGGATTAGATTGCTTAGAATATGCGATTAATAAAGAGCACTTAAATAAGATAAATGACGAAATGGGTAAAATCATGCGGAGGAGCGATAGTGCCTTGGATTATGTTCCTACGCAATATATTACCGATTTTGTTAAAAGTATTATCCATGATGATGTTGCGGAATATGCGGGCATTGAATATAAAAGCGTAATGCACAGCGATGGATATAATTTGGCTTTGTTTGATCCGGACTTGTTTGAGTGTGTGGAGACGAAAGTTTATGGAATAGATACGATTGATTATAGAAAGCATGTTATATAATGATTTTTTTGGGGGAGTTGTGATATTAATTTTAGTGTAAAATGAGTTTGGGGTATGAGGTGAACTGGTGAAAAAGAATAAAAAGAAAAAAGAAGAGCGCATAGAAGAAAATGTAAAACAGAAATATCCATTTGCAGATGAGATGCTAACAACGATAAGACAGGAATATGAAACAGAAAATGACAGAAAAAAAACGCTTGATACAAAAGCATCTACTTTTATTACTGTTAATATTGCATTACTAACCATATTTATTCCGCTAATTCCATTTATGAAGTTGCAATCTTTTTTTGACGAATCGAGTGGCATTGAAAAGTCAGTTGCAATTATCGGATTAATTATGTTAGGAGTAAGTATTGTTCTTCTTTTAGCTTCGTTTGTTATACTAGTATATGCTGCTGGGATATCAGGATATAGGAGAGTTCAATTGGATTCAATATTGAATCTTTCTTCAAATGAAGAACAGAGAGATGTATCTTGTGTGAAGCAAACACTTGTGGCCCATTATCATCAAATATTAAGAGGAACAATTGATGATGAAGGTAATTATAAAATTAACACTGGCAGAGCTGATAAAATACAGTTAGGAATTATTTTAATGGTAATTGGATATGTGGTATTGTTTATATCAACAATTGTTCTAAGAATTACTGTTGTTTAAGGAGAAAATTTATGGCTGACAAATTAGAAGATTTATTAAAAAACGCAGTGCAAGGTAAACCATATAGTGGTGAGAGTAATTCAAATAAGGCGGATATTCAGATGGATAAACCAATGACGTTGAAACATTCTCTGGATGGTGCTTTAGGTAAACCGATGATTTGTAATGAAGGTACAGATATCAATAACATGAACAGTGATTAAGACAATGATCAAGAATGAGATATCCTTTTGAGTGGAAATTTTGAATATGCCATGCCCTTTGAATGAGGCAAGGCATATCTGTTAAAACACATCCAAACTATCCTCCGCATCCACCCATGCCTGCATCTCTCCATCGAGCACAAGCCGGGCATATTCCAGCGGATTATCAATCGCCAGAGCATTCAGGCACCGTTGGGAATTAGGAGTGGTCTGTATCCCAGATTCAGCCTGATTGCAATCAATCCGGAGGATGTAGCCGTTATAGTGGTTAATGTCGATGCTGTTATGCATCGGGTTATATTCTGTGTGTATTAATTTCATTGTTATCAGTCCTTTCATTTGAATTGGAGGTAAAAAGCCCATGGGCTTATTTTGGACTTGAAAAACTTTTGAAATAGATAAAATGATCACAAACTGTACTATTTTATAAAATAAAACATTACTAAAAATATTTAGAATAATACAAGTTGTGATATTAACAGTCGAGTTGCTACTATTATTGAGTAATTAACGCGTAGGCGATAAGCCGTGCAGAAATAAAGGGAAAAGTCCGATGCAAGTTTACTTGCATTCGGGCTTTTTTCTTTATTTCTATAGGGCGTGAGCCCGCGAGACAAACACGCGAAGCGTGGTTGTCATGCACGGCAGGGTGTAAAAAATGGATGTATTCTCATTTCATTCCAATCAAAGCATTTGTGCTTATAAGAATATTGGGGATAATTTTGGAAATAATCAAATATTACCCAAGAACAAGCTTCAATATTGGTCTGTTTTGGGTGAAAAATTGCGAATAAGAAAAATCCCCCAATTAAGTAGAAAAAAATAGAGAAACGAATGGGGACAATGATTAGAATTTGCAAAAATCACCCAATGACGGTAAAATATACAAGGAAAGAATTGGGGGAAGATGTTGAAATCTCCCCCAATTACCCAATTCCGGTCAACACAGCGGAACAGATAGGAGGTGTCAGGCAGCATGAGCAAGGCAACGACAAAGTTTGCAATCGCATTTGCGTTTAAGGAGTTATTATTAGAAAAATCGATTGATAAAATAACAATCAATGACATTACGGAAAAGTGTGGGATAAACCGGCAGACTTTTTATTATCATTTTCATGATATATATGAGTTGATTGAATGGATTTGCGAAACAGATGCAGATCATGTACTGAAACAGAATAAAACATATGATACATGGCAGGAAGGATTTCTGGCAATATTTCATCTGCTGAAAAAGGACGAGCCTTTTGTTGTTAACATCTATCATAATGCTCCGCGAGGATATATTTACCGCTATTTGTATAAAGTAACGTATCAGCTGATATATGACGTACTCGAAGAAAAAGCGGCAGGTATGGTCGTGCGGGAAGAGGATAAAACATTCATTGCGGATTTTTACAAATATGGGTTTGTTGGTCTGGTGTTAGAATGGATTGACAAGGGGATGAAGGAGGATCCGAAACAGATCATAGAAAGATTGAATGCATTGATTCAGGGATCTTTCGCACATGCACTGAATAATGCAAAACTGAACAAGAGCTGATTACGACAAATCTGCTGGTTTGTCGTATATGGATGCAATGTAAGAGGATTGTCGCTTTCTATGACAGTTCTCTTTTTTTGTGCATAGTAGGAAGAAGATTTTGTGGATATACTGTGTATATGAAAACAAAGAAAAATGTCACAGTTTAAACAAAAAAGGAGTGTGTTTATTATGTATTATTCAGCAGGAACTTATGAAGCATTTGCAAGACCGGAAAAACCGGAGGGTGCTGACCGGAAATCAGCATATATCATTGGAACAGGATTAGCGGGGCTTTCTGCCGCCTTTTATCTGGTGAGAGATGGGCAGGTAAAAGGAGAGCGTATTCATCTCCTTGAGAAGCTGGATCTTGCCGGAGGCAGCTGCGATGGAAGAAAGGATGTCCGAAAAGGCTTCTACATGCGTGGCGGAAGAGAAATGGACAACCATTTTGAATGTATGTGGGATATGTTCCGGGATGTTCCTTCGATAGAGACACCGGGCGTCTCTGTTCTGGATGAGTATTATTGGTTAAACAAGCATGATCCGAATTACTCCCTTTGCAGGGCTTCTGAGAAATGCGGGCAGGATGCACATACAGATAAGAAATTTACACTTGATAAGGATTCAGCCCTGGCATTGTCAAAGTTGTTTATGACACCGGAAAAAGATTTGGAGGATAAGAAAATCAGTGAGGTATTGCCGGATTCCTTCTGGGACACGAATTTCTGGCTGTACTGGCAGACCATGTTTGCATTCCAGAGATGGTCATCTGCATTGGAAATGAAACGGTATTTGTGCAGATACTGCCATCATATTGATGGACTTCCGGATTTTTCCGCACTTCGCTTTACGAAATACAATCAATACGAGAGCATGATTCTTCCGCTTGTAAAATATCTCGAAAGTCACGGTGTGTCAGTCGAGTATGGCATCGATGTCAAAAATGTTGTCATCAAAGATGAAAATGGTAAAAAAACTGCCACACAGATTGTATATGAGAAGGATGGAAAACCGGGTACAATTGATTTGATCGAGGATGATCTGGTCTTTATAACAAATGGATGCTGTACAGATACTTCCTGCTATGGAGATCAGAATACAGCGCCGGATTTGAGCCGGATTAAAAACGGTGCAGGCGAATCTTGGGATTTGTGGAAGAATATTGCTGCACAGGCAAAGAATGGAGAGTATGGTAATCCGGATAAATTCTGCGACGATTTTGAAGCAACAAACTGGATGAGTGCAACTGTAGAAACCTCGGATGAAGAGATTATCCAGAAGATTATCAGCATTTGCAAGCGTGATCCGAGAGAAGGAAAGGTAACAACCGGAGGAATTGTGACAGTGAAGGATAGTACCGATAACTGGTATCTTTCGTGGACAATCAATCGTCAGCCGCAGTTTAAAGCGCAGGATAAAAATACGGTTTTGATCTGGGTATATGCACTTACAACGAATAAAGAAGGAAATTATGTGAAGAAGGCAATGCGGGATTGTACAGGTGAAGAAGTTTGCCGGGAGTGGCTGTATCACATTGGCGTGCCGACAGATCAGATTGACGATTGGGCAAAAAATCGCTGCAATACAACAACCTGCTTCATGCCATATATCAATGCGTTCTTCCAGCCAAGAAAAGAAAGTGATCGTCCGCTCGTTGTTCCGGAAGGCGCTGTCAATTTTGCATTCCTGGGACAGTTTGCGGAGACACCGAGAGATACTATTTTCACAACAGAATACTCCATCCGTACGGGTATGGAAGCAGTTTACACACTTATGAACGTAGATCGTGGTGTTCCGGAAGTGTGGGGTTCTAAGTACGATGTACGGGAATTGCTGCGGGCCGCATATTATGCAGTTGATAAAAAGCCGATTGATGAACTTCCGCTTTCTCTCAAAGAAAAGATTGTCTTAAAGAAAGTAATAAAAGCTGTGGAAGGAACCGACCTGGAGATTTTGCTAAAGGAAAGTGGATTACTCCGGTAGGAGAGATTATTCACTGATATGGATTTAAGCAAAATATCTCAGATAATAATATAAGTAAGAGCAAGGAAAGAGGAAGCATGTGTGATGTTTCCTCTTTTGTGCAATATGCCATTGATTTTTAGAACATTGGTGCAAAATAATTCCTGCTATGATATACTTAATTTGCGTTGAAAAAAACAGGAGAGGTGGACCAAGGGAGAAAATACCTGTTACAAGATACAACAGAAAAAATTACAATATTTGTTGGGATCATGGAATCTAAAGGAATCGCTATAGCTATATTTATACTTAAGAGTGTAGCTAGTAAAAATGGTGGAAATAAAAATGGATTATTTTGAGGAGCAACAACGCTTATCGCTGTCGCCAGTAATGTACAGAGAAAAAAATACAGTATATTTGTATGTGCGTTGCAATAGAAAAAAATATAAACTAAATAACGAAGGAATATGTGAACAATGGGAAAATGATTTTAGAAAATTACTTGAGCTATTGTATCAACTTGGTATAGATGTATCTGAAATAAATCGAGAAGAATTTTTTTCAATGGAGTCAATAACTATTATTGGAGAAATTAACGATTGGTTGAGTTGGTTATTAAATGTTGATTACACTATTCCTGAAAAGGAAAAAAACAAGATATATATTTTTGATGTAAAAGCAGGAACAGGAAAAACTTTTTATACAATTGCAAAGCTGTGTGATAGTGCTAATAGTGTTGAAAAAATAACCGATGGCTATAGAGTAACATTTAAAGGTAGTAGTTTAACAGAAATAGAGCTGATGTATTTTTTGCGTTCGGGTTGGGCTTGGGATATGTATAATGAAAAAGAAGGCATAATAGCTTCGTATTTAGTAAAATATAGTAGATTATACAGAATGATTATATCATCAAGAGATGTGCTAAAGCAGGTAGAAAATGCTTATGGATATTATACAGTACCCAAGGCGATAAAGGAAAAAGTGTTTTACGCTATTCAAAAGAAGTCAAAAGAATTTCAGAAAAAGGCTAATGAATTATATACTGATATGTTGCTGGAAAAAAGGGTAAAATCAAAATGGTCAAATGAGTATCATCTTTTTGAACTTATAAAAAGCTATAATGATCAAGCACAATATCAATATCATTGTGATTGGTTGGGACAACAGAGTTTAGATATTTATATTCCAGAAAGTCGAATAGGAATCGAATATCAAGGAGAACAACACTATAAATCGGTAGAGGTATGGGGTGGAGAGGTCGGACTGAAAGAAAATCAGAAAAGAGATTTGCGAAAAAAGAAACTATGTGCAGAAAATGGGGTAATTTTGCTGGAATGGACATATCAAATTCCAGTTAATAATGGTAATGTATTCCAGTTTATGAAGGATAATAAAATTCCATTTATTGAAAATGAAAGAGATAGTCAAATACGAACAGAAATGGCACCAATAATTGAGCCTAAGAAAAAAATAAAAGGAGAAAAAACAAAAATTAAAAATGTCAAATATTATATAGTACAATATGATTTGGAAGGATGTTATGTAAATAAGTATGTTAGCATCAATAGGGCAGCTGGAACAGTAGGGGTTAGCGTGACAAGTATATCCAAGGTTTTAAGGGGACAAAGAAATACTGCTGCAGGTTTTGTCTGGAGAAAGGTGAATGCTGATGAAAAGATTGAGAAGCAGATTGTAATTGAATTTGATGTTAAAAAACAAATTCAGTGAAATAAAATAATTCTATAATTGAATGTATATGACAAGTGGTTGGATAATTTGAGCCAATAGCAGAGGAGACCAGAAAAACAAAGATATGCATAGATTTTATACAAAAAAAATTGGAAAAATAACTTTTGTTGAGTGGAAAATTTGGAATTAATGCAAGGATAAGTTATTGTTAAAAAGTGGGTAAAAGGATGAATTTATATAGAATTATTAGTTTGGAAACATTCGTAGATTTATTACATAATCAAAGAGAACGATATGTGCGTCCGGCAACGTGGGATGATAATTATGAGGGATATTTGTTTAGAAAAATTCAAAATGCAGAGGATAGACGAAAAATAATAGAAGATATGTATTATAACATTTGCCCAAGAAATTACGAAGCGACAATAAATAATTTGCTTAAGTTGGAGCATGGTAAATATTTCGTATATGGTCAATGCTGGTCTACCTCAGTTGATAGTGATGCTTTATGGAGGATATACTCATATAATCATCATGCGATTCAAATTAAAACTACAGATATAAGAATAAAAAACTTGTTAAAAAGTAACCCTGATATTTTGTGCGAAATTAGAAAGGTAAAATATGATATGGAACCTGAAGACGATCTTATGCATAAGCAGGTGTTACAGTTAAAGGAAAAGTTGAGTATATATGAACCTTTTTTCCATAAGAGAAGTGCATTTAAACATGAAGCGGAAGTAAGAGTATTAGTTGATGATGTACGATGGTACGAGATAACGGGGATGAGTAGCCGAGGAGCTAATTGGAAAATTTATGAAAAAATGCAAGAAATACCAGAGGACATAGATAGAATTAATGAAATTGAAAATAGATTAGTAAAGTATATGGGATGGTGGATAGAAAAGGAACTTGATACAAATTTATATCAATCAATTGCATGTTTGAATAAATATATATCGGGAGTTAAGGTTCATCCAATGGCAGAGGAGTGGTATGTAGAACTTATTAAAACATTATGCGAGGGAAAAAATATAAAATTTGATGGACAATCAAATTTATATGGAAAAGCAGAAAGAAGAGTATAATGCCAATTTATCAAGAACCTTTTTGCAAATATAAAGAATCTTAAATTTTTATTTAACAATGTGGAAAAGGGGGGCAAAATAAGTAATGAATCAGGTAGAGATTTTAGATAATGGCATAGTATTTAATGGCAATTTGCTGACATTTCCACTTTCCTATGAAGATATACGTGCATTATTCGGTGAGGCTCGGATAAATGTTCAAAGTGATAATCATTTTGAATATTTCTATGATGAACTGGGAATATCGTTTGAGGGGGCAACTGCATATCTTCGGAACTTGAAAAAACAGAAGGCCTATATAGATGATGCCCATAATATCACATCTATGACGCTGTATGTTACAGGGGAAAACGTATTCGCAGAATCAAAGACAGAAAAATGTTATATTGGTGGACTAAAAGTCTTAAATCAAAATATGTCACGCGACAGATTATATCCATATATTCTAGGCTACGGCTATAATTCAGAAATTAAGGATGAGCAGGGGAATATGGTTCGGCAGATTCATATGGATATTGTCCTGAAAGTAGAAGATGAACGAAAGAGAAAAGATATTCCAGTCTATGATGGGGATCAAATTCTATTAGATGTATATATCGGATTCAGACCGGAACGTCCAAAGAGTGATGAGAACTATAATATCACTGTTCCTGATGAAACTTGTCTGATATTCGATACATTTAATTTTAAGCTCGCCGTAATACAGGAACTCATGTACAATCAGGAAGTCTTGAAGCCATATTTTGATATATACGATTATATGATTTTCAAAAAAGCACATTGGAATCTTGAAACAGATAAAAATGTACGCGCCGCGGTAAGCTTCTTTAAGGAATTACCGATTCCGGCAAGTCTTGCAGGGCTGGTCAAAGAAATTAATATGGATGGTTCCGATGAAATCTATATGCAGATTGCACCAGAGTGGGACGGAAGAGACGAAAGATTTGATTTCAGAAAAGTAACAAAATCGGAGATGGAGCAGTTTCCTAATCTGAAGAAAATGCTCATTTTCGGAAATGAACGTGATGCAGAAAGTCTTAGAAAAGTATGTGATCCGTTGGGGATTGAAGTGGAACCTATGGCGTGTACGTCTGTTTAGATTAGAAGAGATATATTTATATATCCTTGGCTTTTATTTATATTACTTGAATTAAAAGGTTAACAAATCCCCTACCCCAGCCGATAACATACATATAAAAGCTCAAAAGGAATTGAGCTCAAAAACTTCAAGGATGAAGTAATAAGGTTTTCAGAGGTATAGGGGATTACTATACCTATTTCTGTATTATTTCTTTACCCTTGTAGTGGGCTTATTTCCTATGTGAAAATGCGTAATTTATAGTTGTGATAAAAAGATCGGAGCCTGTATTATGGAAACGCAGGTGAAACAGTATAAATTGGGAGGTGAGACGATGTATACAGGAACGATTCAGAGTCAGGTCAGTCTGCAAATGCTGGATCTGAAATGGCAGAAAAAGAAACAGGATATCAACAGTAAGAAGGATACAGAGGGTATGACGCAGGATGAGATCCTGTTGGACAGTCTGGAACGACAGGCGCAGACGGAGAGGGAGCGTTCTGCGACCAGTGAGCTGTATACGAAGTTGAAAACCGGCGGAACGCTGACGGAAGAGGAAATCGCATATCTGAAAGAACATGATCCGGAAGCACTTGCAGAATATGAGAAAGCACAGACGGAGAAGAAAGCGTATGAAAATGCACTGAAAAATTGCCGGACAAAGGAAGATGTACAGCGACTTAAATTGAATCGTATGGGAAGCTTTGCGGCACAGGCAAAGGAAATCGCAAGCAATCCGTATATTCCAAAGGACAAGAAGGTAGTGCTTATGCAGCGGCTGAATAATGAAGTGTGTATGATCCGTGATGCACATCAGGCGTTTGAGAAGAGTCGGGCATATGAGGAGCTTCCGGAAGAGCAGGAGCTACGCAGGGAGGCAGCGGAAGAACAAGCGGATGAGACGAAGGCAAGGATAGATGCTAAGTATACGAAGGGAGAGAAAGAAATGGCAAATTTATATGGAGTATCTGCATATCAGCAGACGAACAGCACGTGGAACAACACCCGCACGAATAACACGAAGACAGACCGGAAGAATGCGGAGAAAACAGATGTACAGAAAACAGAGACAGACAGCGTGAAGACAACGACCTTCAACCCAGCCGATACGACGAGTTCTCTCGTCCCTACAACGAAGAACGGATATGGGACGGTGATTGGAGATGTGGAGCTGTCTGACAAAGCGAAGGACTATTACAACAAACTGAAAGCCAAGTTTGGAAATATGGATTTTATACTTGTAAGCAAGGACATGAAATCACAGGTGCAGGCAAATGCGGCGGCATATGGAAATGCGAGCAAGCAGGTTGTTCTGATCGACGATGAGAAAATTGAGAAGATGGCAACGGATGAGTCTTTCCGGAGAAAATATGAAGGAATTATTGCGATGTCACAGGCAAAGCTGCAGGAGGCAAAAAACAGTCTGACAAGCAGCGGTGCCAGTGTAAATAACTTCGGTATGTCTGTTGATGCAAATGGAAAGGCAACCTTCTTTGCAACTGTGGAAAAGGCGGCGAAAAAGAAGGCGGAAAAGAAAGCAGCAGAGAAGAAGGCTGCACAGAAGAAAGCGGAAAAGGCGAAAGATCAGAAGCTTGCTGAGAAAAAAGCAGCAGAAAAGAAGGCCGATGAGAAGCGCGCGGAAGAATCCAAAAATGAGGAAACAACGATTGCAGATGAGAAGGAATACGTGCAGATCACAGCCGGTTCAATGGAAGAGCTGATTGACAAAGTTTCTTCTTATGCATATGAGAACTCCGAGCGAAATGTACTCACAGAAAGCGAAAAGAGCGTTGGACAGAAATTTGATTTTCGGGGATAGAGGTGACCGGTATGAAGATTGAAGATGCGAGAGTACGGTACAACGTACAGATCAAAACCTACTACTCGAAGCAGAAGGAATTGTATGCGCAGAAACAGAAACTCGAAGAGAAGATAAAGACGACCGAGAATGGCGCAGAGGTTTACAAGGATGAGTCGGCGATTCTTGAGCTGCAATACAGTGCTGTCGATGAGAAGAGACAGGAATATCAGGATTATATGGACAAACTGATGGAACAGTGGCGCATGATCTCGGACAAGATAGCAAGCAAACAGCAGTCGGATGCTATGGCAGATCAGGCAAAAGAAATGAACAAGATCATGCTTGTTGCAAGGCGCATTATGCATGGGGATAAGGTCCCGGCGAAGGATGAGAAAAAGCTGATGGAATTTGATCCGAAGCTTTATATGATGGCAAAAAATGCAGCGGCGATGCTGGAGATACGAAAACGCAAAGAACACAAATCACTGTGGGAGGATGAAGAAGAAAAGGAGCAGGTAAGCGCAACCGAAGAAGCAAATAATACGGAAGCATTTGCAGATGGACCGGAGGTTGTAGATGTAGAAACTACAATCAGCAATGCCACCGGGGAGATTGATACGTCCGGAGAATAAGAGATACATTTATGATGTCAGTGTAAGTAGTTACAGATATAGATGCAGAAAGGGCTTCCCCAAAAGTGGGAAGTCTTTTTTGTTGACAAGATCATATGACTATCGTAGTGTACATAAAAAGAAGCGTCCCCAAGGAGGAGTACAATGGGAAAACGATGGAGCAAATTGCAGAGCAGACTTTATAATCTGATGGATGAAAAAGCGGAATTTCAGATTCATTGCGCTTTGTATGAGATGAATTCAAATGATGGGTATCATGGGAATAAATTGCCGCGGTATTTTATAACGATAGGCAAGGATATGGTGTTCGATTATCCGAAACAGTTTGATGCGACGTTAAAATATGGGTGGAATTCATATCCGTGGGATTGCGTTAATCGGGGATGTTGTTTGATTTGACAAACTAATACTACAGCTGTAATATATAAATATTACAAATGTAGTATTAGGAGGAAAACAGATGAAAAAACAACGCTTGATAGCTATGGTGATAAGTATGATATTCCTTTTGACAGGGTGTTTGCACAACAACGGGAAGGGAAATATCAGAATTGAAAGCGAAGAGGAGCAGACTGGTATTTTAGATGAAGGGACTCTGGATCAGTGCTTGCGTGTCTATCAATCCATTTATGATGATGCCGGCAATGATATAACGGATGTTCAAAAACAAACGCAGGTTGTGCAGGGGATTGGCTCACTTGGATATGTTGCTATTGATGTGGAAAATAAAGTCGATATGGCATGTGCAGAACAATTGCAGGCGTTTATTCAGAGTAAAAAACAGACAAAGGATGCAGACTGTATTATATTTCGTATTGCAGTGGATCAGAAGTTTTGGGTATATCGTCTTTTGTCACGTGGGGAAAAAGTGACTATTGAGCAACAGTGTATACAATATCATAATCAGCAAATGGAGATTTCAGATTTGCAGGAGTATGATGCAACGGAGTTTTGTTATACGCAGGAGGGATATTTATTTATAGAAGGGTATTGGGTTTCGAATCAGATGTCGGCGTTGCTTGCGGCACCGGAAGAGGAACATATTGCGTTTCGTGTGGAAGTATTAGATGCGGCGTATAAGGCAATGAATGAAGCTTATATAGAACCTATTTCGTATAGTTTGAATAATGTATTTCTTGTAGATTGGGACGCTGAACATTGGGGACAGCTGGATTTCTATGATATCTTTGTCAAATTTTATCAGGAATGTTATCAGAAAGAATGTCCATACAAAAGGAGCGAGGATTTGTCGGTTGGAATGGAATATCAGATTCCACAGGATGAATTCGAAAATGTAATAAGGAAACATTTTCCGATTGAGGTTGATACATTGCGCAAACTGCTTCGGTATAATTCGGACACACAAACATATCTTTTCCGACCACGGAGTATGGATGAGATAGATTATGCGGAAATTCCGTATTCCGAGGTTGTCGGTTGTGTGCAAAATGCAGATGGTTCAATGACACTTACAGTAAATGCGGTTTTTCCTTTGAAAAATACTTCCCGGTTATTTGCACATATGGTAACAGTAAAAAATGAAAATGGTACAATTCATTATTTGCAAAATCGCATAATAAATAATTCCGAGGGAGAACATTGGTGGCATAGTGATCGTTATACGGATGAGGAATGGCAGGAACGGTATGGGATTTCGGATGAAAACAATATATTTCCAAAGCCGGAAACAGAATTGCTGACGAATGAGGAAAAAGAGCAGATAGATGCATCAATCATGGAGCATGCAGAAAGCATCTGGGATGTGTATGAACACGTAGAACTTGAAGATGGATTATTTTATACATCGAATATAAAGAATTTTACGGACGAACAGAGAAGTGAGGTGGTAAGCAGACTGGCAAACTCTGGAGTCGTGGCGGTAACTGATGGCGAAGATATGAGAAATGGTGATTTGCTGGTCGCATTTTATGAGTCGGTTCAGGAGGGCGTAGATGCAGATGTAACTGTATATAGTGTGTTGGAGGATGGGCTGCTGACAGGAATTACATTTGTACATCGTAATGGGCAATTACAAACGTATTATGTTGGTATTCGACCAGATGAAAACAAGAGACCGTCGATGATCGGAAGAAATGCATATGATGTCAAATTTATCAATTATACAGAGAAGGGATATTTTATCTATGCTTACAAATATATTCCCGTACATGCGAGTCTGTGTAATTATTGGCGTGTAAAACCACTTTCTGATACGTGTAAGGCATTGACGGAGAAATATGTATCCGGTTTGGATTATCAAAAATACAATTTGCTTTTGATAGATTGGAACACAGAGACGGCAAGTGATATTCTGATGGATGGAATTTTTGAGGATTTATATCATATTGCATATGGCGAGCCATATAGAGAATCTACAGATTGCATTCCGGGCGACCTGTTTGAACGGATTATGACAACATATCTTCCGGTTACCATAGAACAGCTCCGAAATGCATATATCTATGATGCGGAAAAACATGTGTATTATCAGGATATTGTGTACAATTATCCATATTCACCTTTTGGAGAAGTGGTTGATTATCAATATAATGCAGATGGAACTTTAAGCCTGTATGTAGATGGTGTCTGGCCAGATAAAAATTCTGATTGTGCATTTGTGAATAAGCTGGTTGTACAGACTTTTTCGGATGGAACATTTCGAATCTTATCCAATCACGTAGAGGAAAAGGAGCTGGAGCTTCCTACGATTCGTCCCAGAGATGAAGCATCGACAGAATCGCCAATGTGAGTGTAGATGCGGTTTTACCGTTCGCGTAGTCAGAAGCCTGTATATTGGTTGCAAAGATGTAAGTGTTTGTATCCGAAATCACATATCCGATAAACCATCCGTTCGTATCTTTCTCATCTATCCGTCCGGTTCCGGTTTTTCCATATAGTTTTCCATGTGTAGATGAGGTTATGTAAAGGGAGTTCTTGACGGCATTCATCTGGTCGGTGGAAAAAGGAAGTTCGTTTTTATATAGTCTGGTCAGCAGGAGCACCTGCTCGACTGGAGAAATCTTCAGAGAAGTTTCCATTCCAAATATACTGGATGTATCTTTGGGTGACTGGTTTCCATATTGTAACAGGCGCAGATAATTGCTTTGCATTTCTGTACTGAGACTGGACAGGATTGTGTCGAAGTACCAGTTGACAGAATATTTCATTGCGGAGGAGAGTGTTTGATCCGCTTCCCAGTTGGAAAAAGGATATGACTCATGATTCCACTCTAATTTGGAATTATCAATCGTGATGATTTGCTGATCAAGACCGAACAGGGCACAGTACGGTTTATAGGTGGAATTTGGAGCAATACGCGTGACTGCCTGATCCAGATTGTATATGCTCCATGTGTCTTCGGCAATATCATACAAAACAAAACTTCCAGAGTACGACTGATACTGATCAGATAAATCAAGTGAAGTTATGGAGACCGATTTTGTATCCCACTGGTAATGGAGTGAGTCAGAAGCATGAACGGACAGCCAGGGAGTACCACACAGGATTACAAGAAGTGACAGCAGAAAGGATAAAATGCTGTGCAGTTTCTTCTGAATAGTCAGAGGCTGGTGTTGTTTGATGTTCAAAATCCGACGTTTCATCTGCTTGGCATTTTCACTCAAATTATTTAGCAGGGAAAGGGGCGTGTTAGTTTGCTTATCAACAAAATGGAGCAGGGTTACGCCATATGAAATCTGTTCGTTCGCACCAAGTAACCGTAAGACGGAGGTGTCACAAGCAAGTTCACGCTCTGTATAAAATTCCTTTGTGATAAGCCAAATGAGTGGATGAAACCAATATAAGATTCGTATGATATTCATACAGTAATTGAAAATGGCATCTTTATAATAACAGTGCATAAGCTCGTGCAATAATATATATCGGATTTCTTGTTCTTCAAAGTTGGAGATGCGGTGTAATGGCAGAAAGATGGCAGGACGTAGAATTCCTGTGGAGACAGGTGTGTCGATTATGGATGAAGAATACAGTGGGATGGATTTGCGAAGCTGTAATTCGGAAAGACATGTCATATAGATGGCGTGTATGCGTTTGTCCTGCATAAGGTTTGCTGTGCGGCGCATATGGTGCAGTAATACAAGGGAACGCACAAAAGAGAATAGCATAACGAACATGCCGATTCCCCAGATCACACAAAAAATGGTAGAAATATAGACTGGAAACTGTGTACGCATGGAGATTGCGTAATCATAGATTTGATTTGTGGATGAGGATGTATATTCCGAAGTATTTGTGGTATGGACTGTGTGGCTAAAATGTGCAAGAGGGTGGAACAGATCCTGCATTTTCGTTGATAATGTAGAAAATGAAACTGGCAGAAACGGAACAAGCAGTGAAATCGTAAATGGAATCCAAAGATTAAACTGCATGCGGGGAGTGAGACAATGTTTAAATATTCTCTTCATACATAAAAGTATAAGAACGAAAAGACCGATTGTTATATTGCATAATACGAAGTGAATAAAAAAATTATCCATAGAGATTACTCCTTGTTTTCTTGTTCCAGTAGTGATTTCAGTTCATCAATTTCTGCCTTTGATAAATTTCGATGATCCAAAAAGGTTGAGACCATAGAGGAAAGATTCCCGTTGAAAAATTTGTCCAAGAAAGACTTGCTTTGCTGACTGATATAGTCCTCTTCCTTTAACAGTGGCGTATAGACAAAGACACGTCCCTGCTTCTCATAGGTAATAATATTTTTTGTTGCCAGCCGTTTAATTAAGGTCTGGATTGTACGTGGATTCCAGTTAGTTGTCTGCAATAGCTGTTCTGTAATCTCATTTGTGCTAATTGGATAATTATGCCATATTATTTGCATAACTTCGTATTCTGCTTCTGTAATCTGTGGTATTTTTTTCATGATAAAGCTCCTAAATCCTACAAATGTAATAATATCATTATTATAATGAAGAGGGGAAGTCTTGTCAATTTTTCTTTTATTTTATATACTTGAATGATCGGGAATGTAGCTTCTGTCACAAGGAGGAAAAGCAATGATTGAAATACACGAAGCGAAAGAGGCAGATGCAGCCGGGTTGCTTGCCATCTATGCACCATATGTGGAACATACAGCCATTACATTTGAATATGAAGTACCGTCGCTGGAAGAATTTACCGATCGGATCCGGCAGACGAAAACAAAGTATCCATATCTTGTTGCCAAGCAGGATGGAAAGGTGCTTGGGTATGCGTATGCCGGGCAGTTTCATGCCAGAGAAGCGTATGCATGGGCGGTTGAGACATCCATCTATGTAGATGAAAGCTGCAAGCATATGGGAATCGGTGGAAAGCTGCATGCGGCACTGGAAAAAGCGTTGAAAGAACAGGGATTTTTGAATATGAACGCCTGTATCGCCTATGCGCCGAAGGAGGACGAATACCTGACGAACAATAGCGTGGAATTCCATGCGCATCTTGGCTATCGCATGGTCGGACAGTTCTATCAGTGCGGGTATAAGTTTGGACGCTGGTATGATATGGTCTGGATGGAGAAGCTGATCGGAGAGCATGGAGCGAATCCGAAAAGACCATTTTAATAAAATGTGAATTGACATAGCCGTACGGCTTATATTATACTAATAACAGTAAAATTAAGTCGAACGGCTTATTTTTATAAAAGAATTTTAAAATTATGCCGTACGGCAAAGAGGAATGATAAATATGAAGATAAGAAGTGTAGAAGAATTAGGCGAAGCGATTCGTACGCGAAGAAAAGAACTGCATTATACACAGGCGTTTCTTGCAGAATTTACGGGGTTCAGTGTCAGCTTTATTTCAGATGTTGAACGTGGGAAAGCGACGGCGGAGATAGGAAAGACATTACAGCTTCTGATGATATTGGGATTGGATCTGTCGGTGGAAAGGAGAGCATGAGTTGCGGAAATTAGAGGTATACATAGAAGAAGATGGGGATTTTGTGCTGGCTGGACAGATACAGGGTGAAACTTGGGAAGATGCAAGATTTATATATGAGAAGTCTTATCTGGAAAATCAAAGTCATCAACCGGTTTCAATTAGTTTGCCCTTTCAGGAAGATGCTTTTTCGCCCTTTGAGACACGATGCTATTTTGAAGGGTTACTGCCAGAAGGATATACGAGAAGGTGTGTGGCAGGATGGATGCATGTTGCAGAGGAAGATTATTTGTCTGTGCTTGCGGGACTTGGAAATGAGTGTCTGGGTGCTGTTCGGATTTGTGAGCCGGGTGCAGGTGGATGTAGTCCGTCGTATAAAAAAATATCAAGGGAAGAATTGCTGGAATTTGCCAAAGAAGGGGCTTCAAAATCAGCCCAGTTTCTGGCAAAGGCACATTTATCATTGACTGGTGCGTCCGGAAAAACAGGTTTATATTATGATAATAAAGATGGATGGTATATGCCGTTTGGGACGGCACCAAGTACACATATTGTAAAGCAAAGCCATGTTCGGCTGAGCGGAATCGTTGCAAATGAACAACTATGTCTGCGTACAGCAAAGATATTGGGAATAGATGTACCGGAAAGTTTCATTATATCAGTTGGAACAGGAGAGCATATATTGTTTGCGACAAAACGTTTTGACCGGCTGATGCAGGAAGATAGCCGGGTGATAGATGGTAAAAAAGTTCCGTTCCGGTTGCAACAGGAAGATTTTGCACAGGCACTCGGTGTTCCGGCTTCTCAGAAATATGAGAAGATAGGGGACTCGTATTTAAAGCGTGTGTTTACATTATTAAGGCAGTATTCAGACAATCCGGTGGAAGATCAATTGAAATTATGGGATATATGTATCTTTAATTATTTAATCGGGAACACGGACAATCATATTAAGAATATTGGATTACTGTATGGTAAGGATCGAAGGACAATCCGGCTTGCTCCGGCATATGACATTGTCTCAACGATGATTTACGAAGAGAGTACAGAACAAATGGCAATGGCAATTGATGGAGAACTGGATATTCGCAAGATTACAAAAGAATCATTTCGCGCAGAGGCAAGGCATATTGGACTCGGAGAGAGAATCGCAATGCGGAGGTTTGAACAAATGCAGAACTCTTTTGAACGTGCACTTGCACAGGCGAAGGAAGAAATACAGGATGCGGGATATCCGGGCGTTGAGGAAATCTATGAGAAGATTTTGAGGAAAAACCAACCAAATTACCACTTAAATCGTCAATAAAATGAAGGGCTATACAAAACTTATAGGCGAGAAAGGAAACATACATATGGAAAATATTCCGGATCAGGAAGAAGTCGAATATCCAATCAAAGAAGATCTCTGGAACACGGAGAGCAATATTGTACGCTACACAGTGAAAAATAATCTACATAAGCAGATTTTTTATGAGTTCCGTTTCTTAAGCGCAAATGGAGAATGGATGGATGATGACCGGGAGACGGAGACGACATGGTATCTGGATGCTGACGATGAAATGACGATATGCATGAACAATCCCGATCGCCTTATTGGGAGCACGGGAAGGGATTCGCTTACATGGGCAAATACAGAGCTGTATGTGTGGATGATGAATGACGCGGGCGTTGCAGAACAGCTTGACATTTGACGTGACATTCAAGGTATATGATTACACGGAAAGCTATGGGGAATATATCAATGATAATGTGTATGGCGTCTCCCATAATAATTCAATAAAAGAGATTTTAGATCCAACCATGAAGCAGTACGACGCGCAGATTGTGATGAGAGATATAAATGATTAGAAAGGCGGTTCCAGCAACGCCTGACGGTAAGAAAAATTGCGTATTATTTCAATTCAAAAGTCTATTAAAGAACAAAAAAATGAGTTTAATACAATGCCAAGATGAAATGCATCAACTTAACCTTGAATTTGTTTGACATACATTTGATGATTATGGTAAAGTTTACCATAAGAAACTAGAGTTTGTTGTATGCGGGAGAGGTACAATCTATGGAGAAACGAATTCGGGCGTTAAAAGCGATTATATTAGTGGTTGTGATGATTGTAGAATTGTTTGGCGTGGATGCCGTGCGTGTAGTTGCAGAAACAATTAATGTTACGGGGGATACGACGATTTCAACGGAAGACAATCGTGACTATGCTGTGACTGATTGCACGCTGACTGTTTCATCTACCGGAAATATCACCGGAACGGTGTATGGATCTGGTGGAAAAATTGTCAACCAGGGATCCATCAGTAAAATTGAAAGAAACATAGAAGTTGATAATCAGGCGGGAGCCAGCATTCAGGATCTTCAAAGTTCAGTCGGCATTACGAATGCCGGACATATTACATCCGCGACATATAGTTCGACATACACTTTGACAAATAGTGGAACAATAGATACCCTGAATGTTCAAAATCCTGGATATTCTGGCAGCACTGCGACAGTCAACATGAATGCAGGAACGATTTCTTCTTTGAATGTAACAAATTATTCGGGGATGAATCCGGTCATTAACTATGCAGGAGGAACGATTACATCCCTGATTGCCGAAGGAACGAATGGTGCAGATCTTGTCGTATCCGGAAGCCATGAGATAAGTCAGCTAAAGGGCACCGTAAATGTATCGGGCAGCGGTATGCTTACGGTATCAGGGGCATTACAGCTGGAAAAAGGCTATACAGGAGAAAAACTGGGGGTTACAAAGGATACAGCTTTAACTGTAAAGGATGGTTATACTGTACAGGTAAATTATAAGGATCATGTGTACAGTATTTCGTCTGCAACAGAACAGAAAATCACGGATCTTGCAGGTAATACTGTGAGTACTGTGATGGATGATGCAGCTGCAGCTACCATGACGGTAGAGACTCCATTTACATCAGAAACATATATGTATGGCGAGCAGGCTGTGGCAGTATATCTGGCAAAGGATGATTATTATTTTCCGGAAGATTATCAGGCGACGGTGACTGGTGGAAGCGGAACACTGGATATAACACGGGTAAATGCGAAGGAAATAAAACTTGCATATACTTTTGCGGATGAAAAAAAGGATATTCAGATTTCACTGCCTGCAGCAAATGCACGGGGAACACAGGATGCTCCTGCCGGACTTGACGGTGGGGTGAAGAAGGTAACCGGTGTAACAGAAGATATGGAATATGCTGTAAGCGAAACATCTGATACATGGACGCAGGTAACAGGAATTACGGATAGTGGAATGTTAGCTATGGAGCCTGGCACCTGGTATTTTCGTTATAAAGAAACAGATGAGAAGAAGGTCAGTGTAGCGACAAAGGTTATAGTGAAAGGGGAAGGCGTTGCAAGCGTCGAACAAGGTGATGTGAATTATGGTACAAAGCCAGATCCAAAAGCTGAAACATCGACCAACACAGAAAAGACTGCTGTGATTGAGTATAAGGAAGCGTCATCCGATGATACTGCATATAGTCAGACAGTTCCAACTGCAGTCGGAAACTATACAGTCCGGGCGACCTTTGCAGAGACAGAGGCGTATGGGGAAGCTGTTGCCACGACAGATTTTTCTATCAGATATCTGGAAACACCGGAACCGCCATATACTCTGGTTGGAACAAAAGGAGAAAATGGGTATTATACTTCAAATGTAGTGGTAAAACCGGCGAAAGGATATATGATATCTACGGAGTTAAATGGTACTTATGTGGAATCTCTGACGATTCAGAATTCCCAGTCAGGAACCGTCTTTTATCTGAGAAATGCATCCGGTGAGCGCACAGGAGCTCTTCGGTTAGAGACAATCAAAATAAAAAAGCAGACTCCAAAGCTGAGTCTGGAGAACGGGAAGACGTATTACGGAGATTCACAGAAGCTTGTGATTCAGGATGACTATTTGAGTCAGGTATATGTAAATGGAGTATTACAGAATTTAGATGGAACAGAATTTGTTCTGCAGCTTGGTTCCAATAATGGAAAGAAAAAATATGAGATTACAGCAGTTGATGTAGCTGGAAATAAAAAGACAATTCTTGTAACGGTCGCGGCGGCCTGGATGAAAACAGGGATAATTCCAGAGGGAGTTCTGGTTAATCTGGAAACAGGAAATGGGTATAAGCTTGGGAACGGAAACTGGAAAGTAGCAGGAGACAGCACATCTTATAGCGGAGGAACAGAATTCTATGTGAAAAAAGATGGTTCCTATACGTTTGGAAAGCAATAAGAATAATCGGCGGAAATTTATTTTAACGGTTTTTTGCAGACAATGAAGTAAAGGTGTCGGACACCATCGGAAAATGTTCTGAGGTGTGAGGCGCCTTTTCTTTTGTCACAGCGAAAGTTGATAGGAAGTTCTTTGATCTTGTGCTTTCCATTTGCAAAACCAGCAATCATTTCTGTTGCAAATTCCATTCCGGTACACTGCAGATGCAGACTACGAATAGCATTTGTGGAAAAACCGCGTAGGCCACAATGAAAATCGTAAATAAATGTATGAAATCGTTTCCTGCCCAGATAAGAGAGCACAGGAATCCCCAGATATCGATGCAAAAAAGGCATGGCACGCATCTCCATTGTTCCGGAAAAACGATTGCCGATGACGAAATCATATCCTTCCCGGAGGGCATCGACAAACGGCTGCAGACCAGAAAAATCATAGCTGTAATCACAATCGCCCATAATAATGTATCTGCCTCTCGCAGCGTTGATCCCACCTGTCAGGGCGTTCCCATAACCTTGTCTGGCAACAGAAATAACACGGGCTCCCATTTTTCTGGCAATTGCCGGAGAGCCATCTGTGCTTCCGTTATCTGCAACCAGGATTTCAGCAGATATATCTGCATCTGAAAGAAATGTCTGGATTTCCCGTATGCATAGAGGCAGTGTCCGACGCTCATTTAAGCAGGGCATTAAAATTGTAAATTCCGGATCAAAATTAGATAATTGCTTCATATATTCTCCATATTTTTCGTGTTCTATGAGCAAAAATTATCATATACAATCAGAAAAGTCAAACAACGTAATAAAGAGCGTGAAAAATGAACTTTAATTGATGAAATCAATTAAAAATATAAATAAAGATGAGTTGCAATTGACATATATTTGGTGTTTTGTTAAAATTTTATCAGTTAAATTGTGTTTTTTTCACTTATTTTAAGTAGAATGTGGGAGAAGAGGATGGAGAAAAAGAAAAGCAGACGTTGGCTTATAATTGCTGTTGCAATCCTGGTGATCGCAGCGGCTGTTGCAATTATATTGCTGATTACAAAGAAGAAGGATTCTTATCGTGTGATTAAGATTTATGAGGTCGAAGGAGCCGCATTTGTACAGCGGGATGGCGTGGATGATCTCGAACCATATGCAAACATGCTTCTGAAATCAGGCGATACCGTACGTGTGGATGCCGGGAGCATGACGCTCAAGCTGGATGAAGATAAGTACGTATATGTGGAAGAAAATACGGAATTTAAGCTGATTGCACAAGGAACGGATGAAAACAGTAAGACAGCCATCGAACTTACGAAGGGAGCAATCACGAATGAAATCCAGAATAAGCTTAGTACAGAATCTTCGTACGAGGTGAATACACCGAATGCGACGATGGCGGTGCGGGGAACCGTATTCCGGGTAGAGGTGACGTATGATGAAGCAGGTGTCTGCTATACAAAGGTTTCTACGTTGGAAGGGAAAGTGGCTTGCCGGCTTGTATATGCGGATGGTTCGGTCAGCGAACAGGAAGTGCTGATTGAACATGGATACGAGGTGATCATCTATCAGGATGATAAGAACACGGATTATATGGGAGATGTGGAACCGATTGATTTTTCCAAGTTACCGCAGGCAGTCAGCGAGCGGTTTGGAGCGTTGATCGATGAATTAAAGGAAGAACTAGGGTTGAAAGAAGAAACAACGAATCAGAAGAGCGAATATACGGTAACCTTTTTGTATAATGGTGCGGTGTTCGGAACCCAGACTGTGAAGGCGGGCGCCTGTGCACAGGAACCATCTCTTATGCCGGAGGCAGGCGGAAGCTGGGATTATGACTTCTCAAAGCCTGTGATGGAAGATATTACAATCGAGTGGAAATAATACAGGGGGGATACACATGGATATTGAACGGTTAAAAAAGGTTACAACGATACAGGAATTTTTCCAGATCACAAACAAGGAAACCATCAGCGATGGCACGAAGGCATTTTTGGAAGCGATGAAGGAGGTACGGATTCCTTCCGGGCAGGATATTGTGACATATGGGCAGGAAAGCGATGATGGAATGTATATCATATTAGAAGGAAGCGCGGATGTGTACAGTTCATCGAATGCCCTGATCAATACACTCTCGGTCGGAGATTTCATCGGGGAGCTTGGGCTGATCAACGATGATATCCGTGCAGCGACTGTGCGTGCACGCGGAGAAGTTGTCTGTGCGAATATCTCCAAAAAGCTGTTTGATGAAATAGCATTTGAGAATCGTAAGGTCTATGGCACATTTATGAATATGCTCTACACAAAAACAACAAAGCTTGTTTCCGAACGGGAGCGTATCAAATCAGAGCTTGCGATTGCCACGCAGATACAGACCGGATGCCTGGAGAATGATTTTTCATGCTTTAACCGGTTAGAAGCTGTAAAACTGACGGCCAGAATGCGTCCGGCGAAAGAGGTTGGTGGAGATTTCTATGATATGTTTATGATTGATGAGACACATATGTGTTTTCTGATTGCGGATGTATCGGGGAAAGGCGTTCCGGCGGCGATGTTCATGAGTATGGCAAAGACCCATATCAAGAACTATGCTACACTGGGACTTCCGCTTGCAGAGGTCGCAAGCCGGGCCAATAACCAGTTATGCTATAAGAATGAAGCAATGATGTTTGTAACAGCGTTTATCTGTGTGCTGGATCTTGAAACAAACCGGGTTACATTTATCAATGCAGGACATAATCTTCCGTTTGTGCAGAAGGCAGATGGGGAGTTTCAGATGATAACGGCGAAGGCGAATATGGTGCTTGGGATGATGGAGGATGTTCCATACCGGGAGCAGTATCTGGAGCTTTCAAAGGGGGATTGTATATATCTGTATACGGATGGTGTGACAGAGGCGTTAAACCTGAAACAGGAGCTGCTTGGAGACGCAAATCTGACAAGCATGTTAAACCGTCACAGAGAAATGGCCGGTGATGCAGATGCATTTGTCGATGCCATGTATGACGAAGTAGATGCATTTGCGGACGGGGAGATGCAGGCGGACGATATTACGATGGTGTATTTAAGCAGGAAATAAGAAAGTACATAAGAGGGGTTTATGAAGAGTATTATTCGGGATTTATTGGAAGCGGTGATTGTGTGGCTGCTTGTGCTTCTGATGACAATCAGCAATTTGATTTCACCACTTGATTATATTGTGAAAGATGCACTATACCAGAGACCGCGGGGCGTGTCAGGAGATATCAAGATCATCGGAATCGACGAGCGCACCTTAGAGGAGCTTGGACCGATCGGAACATGGTCCAGACAGTACTATGCAGATTTGCTGGAACTATTGAATGCAGACGAAGCTTCAAAGCCAGCAGTTGTCGGATTCGATATCATTTTCTCCGGAAATGTAGATGAAGCAGGGGATGAAGCGTTTGTAAATGCAGCAAAAAAGAGTGGAAATGTAGTTGTGGCATCCCAGCTGATCTACAAGGAAAAGCCTGAGTTTGATGCAGATGGTGTGAAGTATTATCCGATCGATACGATTATCTATCCATACGAAGCACTCCGGGCGGAAGTGACATGCGCTTATACAAATGTATCGCAGGATTCGGATCGTACAGTCCGGCGTGTATTGATGAAAGAAAGCTATGCAGGACAGGAACAGACGATGTTCCCACAGGCAATCTATGAGCGTTACTGTGAGAAGACAGGACAGACAATCAATACAATTGCATCGGACAAGACCGGACGTACCTTGATTAATTATTCCGGCAAGCCGGGTGATTATGAGTGTATCTCTCTTGTAGATGTGTTACAGGGAAAGATTGATACCCGCGTATTCAAAGACAGCATCGTTTTAGTCGGTGCGTATGCGGCAGGTATGCAGGATAACTTCAACGTGCCAAACGGTGGCAATCAGCAGATGTACGGAGTAGAAATCCATGCGAATATCCTGCAGGCGTTTATGCAGAACCGGTTTTCCGTGAATGGAAATCCGTTTCTGTTCGGCTTGTTGACCGGATTAGTCTGTGCGATTCTGCATTTTGTGTTCAAACGGACGAAGATCTGGCTGTCAACAATATTGCTGATTGCAGGGGTGGCAGCAAACCTGATTGCAGGTGTAATACTTAATAACAATGGAATTGTCATCAGTCTGATTTATGCACCGCTTGTGCTGATTGTCTCCTACATATATTGCCTGGCAATCGGTTATATTCTGGAGAAGCTGAAACAGAAGAAGGTATTAAAAGCATTCAAGAAATATGTCGCACCGGAGATAGTGGATGAAATCTCGAAGAAGGGGGATTTTCATATCAAGCTTGGCGGTGAGAACCGGGATATTGCAGTACTGTTCGTGGACATCCGGGGATTTACAACGATGTCGGAGGTATTGGAGCCGGAGCAGGTTGTTGAGATCCTGAACAGTTATCTGGCACTTACGACAGAAGCTATCTTCAAAAACAAAGGTACGCTCGATAAGTTTGTCGGCGACGCAACGATGGCGGTGTTTAATTCTCCGTTTGATCTGGATGACTATGAGTTCCGTGCAGTATGTGCGGCGTGGGACATCGTACAGGGGGGAATTGCATTAGAGGGAGAGTTGATGGAACGGTTTGGCAGAAGTGTCGGATTTGGAGTCGGCGTCAATTGCGGCCCTGCAGTTGTTGGAAATATCGGCTGTGATTTCCGTATGGATTTTACGGCAATCGGAGATACCGTAAATACAGCAGCGCGGTTAGAGGCGAACGCGAAGAAAGGGCAGGTCCTGATCAGCGATGTTCTGTATGAGAGAGTCAAAGACCGTGTGGAAGTGGAAGAAGTCGGAGCAATTCCTTTGAAGGGCAAGTCGAACGAAGTATTTGTCTATGCAGTGACCGGAATAAAGGGGGAGCGTGCAACATGAGATGTAAGAAAATACTGATCATCCCGGATAGAGCGGAGCTTTCTTCATATACAAAGCTTGCAGACCGGCTGAATCTTGGATTTGAATACAATGATTTTTTTATCCCGAAGCTGCTGGATGATACAGAACAGCTGGATGCAGTGATAGCGGAGTATGAACAGATGTCCGGAATGCCAGGCTATTGTACCTTGCATGGGGCTTTTCTGGATGTAACGGTGTTTTCCGATGATTCGCTGATTGCACGGGCATCGGACTATCGCGTGGAACAGAGTCTGACGATAGCGAAGCGTCTTGGTGTAGAAGGGGTTGTATTTCATACGAATTATATTGCTAATTTTAAGACAGACAGTTATCGGGACAGTTTTGTGAAGAAGAATGCCGTATATTGGAGTGAGAAGCTGTTAAAATATCCGGACATACAGATTTACATGGAAAATATGTTTGATGATACACCAGAACTGCTTGCGGGACTCGCAGAGGAACTAAAGGGGCATAAGAATTTTGGCGTCTGCTTTGATTATGCCCATGCCCATGTGTTTGGAAATCCGGATGAGATTGGACTGTGGGTGCAGACATTGGCACCATATGTGAAGCATCTTCATATCAACGACAACGATTTCGGACAGGATCTGCATCTGTCTGTGGGAGATGGGAAAATCGACTGGAAGATGTTTAAGAATTATTATGAAAACTATTTTCCGGAAGCGACCGTATTAATTGAGGTAAACGGCATGGAAAAGATCCGTAAATCACTGGATTTTCTGGAAAGTCTATGATGGAGGGCGTGGCGATTGGAAAATAAAAAGTTAATTACCGTAGAAGCGTCAATGGAAAATCTGGATAAGATCACTTCTTTTGTCGAAGCGTTCCTGGATGATTATGCGTGTCCAATGAAAATCGCAATGAAGATCCTATTGTGTGTGGAGGAACTGTACGCCAATGTTGTAAATTACGCATATGGCTCAAGGGGTGGAAACTGCACGATTGAACTGGAAGGAAAAGCATATGAAACAGAACATGAAGTCTGCATCTGTATGCGGGATCAGGGCGTGCCGTTTGATCCGTTTGCGAAGGAAGACCCGGATATCACGCTATCTGCGGATGAAAGAGAAATCGGCGGACTTGGTATTTACATGGTGAAAACTATCATGGATATCGTGTCCTATGAATATAAGCAACAAGAAAATATAGTTACAATGATTAAAAAATGGCAGATATAAGCTGCCGGAGCAGGAGGGATATTATGGAACTGAAAAAACAACAAGAAGGTAATAAGCTTATCGTCAGTGTATCCGGACGACTGGATACGAATGCTGCACCAATCATGATGAAGGAGCTTGAGGAGCTGCTCGTAGATCCGGTGAAAGAATTTGAACTTGACATGGGGGCTTGCGATTATGTAGCAAGTTCCGGACTTCGTGCGATTCTTTGGGCACAGAAGAAGATGAATGGATTAGGCGGATCCATGGTTGTAAAGAATGTGATTGGTGATGTAATGGAAGTATTTGAGATGACAGGTTTTGCAGATATTCTGACATTTGCATAGCAGAGTCTGAAACGTGGACGTATAGCAAAAAGGGAGGTTACTATGGATTTCAAAGAAGAAATTGTACAGTTTATGACTGACAAGGTAGGAGGAATTACAATTGTTGCAGAAGGGTCTGCAGAGATTGTATATGCGGATTCTTATTTCCGGAAAAAATACGGAGATGCTGTCGTTGGCATGGATGCAGAAGAGATTTTTGTATGGAATGACGATTGCCCGGCATTGGAAATTGACGGGGATGCTGTTGAATGGGAATATATTGACACAAACACAAAAAAATATTTCAAATTCAATTCCGGACTTTTTCAAAAAGAAGGAAAAAATTATAAGATACACCAGATTACCGACATCACGGAATATATGGGACTGAATCGTGATATCACAAAATATATGGGATTTTTCCGAAAACTGTCAAAGTTCCAGACTACGGTTTTAGAGAAACTGTCAGAGACGTATTATGAGCTGCTTCCGATGCTTGCCGATTATTTTAATACAAGCAAAGCCTATTTTATGATTCAAAGAGATGAGGTCATGGATGTCATCACTTATAATAAGATGGGAAATGTGTACAGTAATGACCGGATCGGCTATGACGCGGGTGTGGCAGAGCTGTTTGAGAGTGGCTGCGAAGATGATGTGTTGTTTGGAAGCTTTGATGAAAAGGTTCAGGAGATTCTCCGGTTAAATGGGGCGAAGGATGACAGTACATACCGGATGCTCGTAAGTGGTGAGGTTTCCGGACAAAAATATGCACTTTATCTTGGAGTATGGCCGAATATGGATTGGGAGTCCATGAATGAATCAACATTAAAAAGCGTAATCAGTCTGTATATTGAAAATGGAGTTATGCGCGAGAAACTGGTATATGCAAGTGAGCATGATGGCTTAACCGGACTGTATAACAAGGCAAAATATCTGGAGATGGCTGAAAAAGAGTTCCAATCCCTGGATTCTATTGCAATCTTTAACTTTGATGTAAACAATTTAAAGAAGATGAATGACCAGTTCGGTCATGAGGCAGGAGATAAGCTGATTATCAAGGCGGCAAACAGTTTCCGAAAGGTAACAAGCAACCGCGTACATGCATTCCGTATGGGTGGCGATGAGTTCCTTCTTGTTGCAGAAAATATATCTAAGACGGAGACGGATAAAATCAGGCAACGCTGGGAAGAAGAACTCGCAAGACTGAATATGGCAGACGATGGTATTGACTGTGTTGTTGCGGTTGGCGTCGCATATGGTGAAAAAGAGTATGATTATGCAGCACTTTTGAAGCTCGCAGATGAGAGAATGTACGAGGACAAGAAGGCAAAGAAAAAACCGGGAGAAGAAATCCGGTAAAAGCAGTTGGAAAAGCACTGAAAAATGGAGGGTGAAAAATGGGAATGACATTTCGTGAACTGATTGATTATGCAAAAAAAGAAGAAGCGTCGGATGTACATGTGACAGTTGGTACAAATATTGCGCTTCGCCGGTTTGGAAACCTGGAGATCATGGAGCCGGCACCATCGGCAGAGGAAGCGACGGAACTTATCTTCAGCGAACTTAGCGAGGAACAGATTGCACAGGTAAAGGCGGGTGAGGATCTGGATTTTGCTCTGATGACAAAAGATGGTACAAGACTGCGTGCCAATATCTACCATCAGAGAAATAATATCGCAGCGACATATCGTATCCTGCGTTCGAAGATTCCGACATTTCAGGAATTACATGTTCCGGATGCAATACGGAAACTGATTTTGGAACCGCGCGGACTGATACTTATCACAGGACCAACTGGCAGCGGTAAGACAACCACGCTTGCATCTATGATTGATTATGTAAATCAGAAACAGGCAAAACATGTTATGACGATTGAAGATCCGATCGAGTATGTGTATTATCATGCAAAATCCATGATACATCAAAGAGAGGTCGGAAGAGATGTCGATTCGTTCGCAAAGGCACTCCGTTCGTCTCTGCGTGAGGATCCGGATATTATCCTGGTAGGAGAGATGCGTGATTATGAGACAATCAGTGCGGCAATTACGGCTGCAGAAACAGGACATCTTGTGCTTTCCACATTACATACAACGAGTGCGGCACAGACGATTGAACGTATTATCGATGCATATCCGGCACATGGACAGTCACAGGCACGTACGCAGCTTGCGAATGTACTCCGGGGTATCGTAACACAGCAGCTGATTCCAATGGAGGATGGGACCGGAATGGCAATGGCAACGGAGATCTTGATCAATACCGATGCGATTGCAAACCAGATTCGTGAGAATAAGACACATCAGATCGTATCTTCTATGCAGGGTGGTGCGGCGCTTGGTATGCATACACTGAATGCAGATTTGAAGCGTCTGGTTCGTGAACAGAAGATTACAGAAGAAATGGCAAGAAAATATAGCACGAACGTGAAGGACTTTGAGATGCAAAGATAGATGCGGTCTCAGAGATGAAGCTATATGAATATTCGGGTTTGTTATGATTTTCTTGTGTTAGTACGATGGCGTTTGCGGGGCTTTAAGAATTTTTTAGACACAAGCTTCCAGTCCACTCCGTAATAGAAGATCATGCAGAGACAGAAGATACTTGCAAATTGCGCCCGGTAAGTGAAGAAATAATGCAAAAAGGCGTGGTTTGCAAGTGTCAGAAACCGGATATACGGAATACAGTATAAAACTGTGAATAACCATGGCATATAATTCTTTTTTTCGTTCTTTCGGAACAGATAATACACCATTAACAGTAATACAAAAACACCGATTGCGGCGATATATCCGTATCCTTTCATGAAATTAAACGGGAATATACATGCGATATTCCGTAGAAATGCATTTATAGAAAGCGCCGGTCCATGCAGGCTGCCGGCATCTCCGTTTACCCGTGTGGAGGCGGATGATAAAGCCTGTGCAAAGATATTTCTGTTCAGAGCAATCGATGTAATGCTCCATTTGGCAATCCAGGAAGCCAGATAGCCGATACCCCAGCAGACAGAACGCGACAGAATGATTTTAAAACCGGTTTTTGCATCGCATAACCGGTTATTTTTCTGCATCAGGACAAGTAACAATGCAAGCGGAAAAAGGAGTGTAATTGTCTCGGTTGACAAGAAATCAAAATATGCGGTGATATTTCCGACAAGCAGGAAGAATAGTCCGGATACCTCCTGTTTCTTCTGATAGAGCAATATTGTAAGGATGCCTGCTATAAGCATGATTAGAAAGCACCAGATGTATTCGAGACTCATAGGAATAAACCAGAACGATACCGACAAAAGCGCAACAGACATAGCCAGGGCACAGATTGTGTGTCCGGATTTCGTCAGCTGCGTAAATAAAACAATAAATAGTACTGCCAGTATAATGGCAAAAAAGATATAGATCTGCCGGATGTTTAATATCGTTAGCAATGGACGTATGAAAATAGTTGAACCATGCCAATACCGGAAATAATCGTAGGTAGGTGTTACGTTGGAGGTTACTGCTGTATAGAGATTCTCATTTTCGTTGTGCGTTTCTGTATAATAATAAGAAGCGGTAAGCGGCGAGGTAACCGGATGAGCCGAATCAAAGTGATATAGGATATTCAGAAGGATCGCATCCGCATAGTGGTCGATGTTAGAGGCAGGATCCTGTTTTACTACACGGTAAAAGACCGGCTTTTCCAGTAGATATTCCGCCGACTCCTGCGTGTGCTTCCGGATGGCAGAACGCGGAATCAGGGAAACAGCGGAAAGTAAAAAAACTTCCAGAAACGTGAGAACAAGAAAAGAAACGATTCCGATGAGAATCGTTCTGCATAATTTCTTGTGAGATTTCAAACTGTTGTTTTGCTTGAAAGAATGTTTCATATCGCCTCTCCGTGAACTTTGATCGGTATGTGTCAAATGGTTGTGATTGGTGCCTGTTAGCAGATGGGGAGATGCATGGCAGGAAGCGCCTTGTTCAGGTCATCCACCGGCGTCAGAAGACAGGCACAAAACCCTTCGAGTGGCTGAAAACAGCGCACAAAAATCTCTTTGTTTATTTC
>UMLK01025558.1_pt1 | contig 34894 bp, 35 predicted proteins | sample 1966541 | NCBI WGS metagenome assembly UMLK01 (sample SAMEA4836198, study PRJEB28245) | human gut metagenome | biome: gut microbiome; material: fecal sample | place: Denmark | collected 2008 | reverse complement strand
GTTACATATTATTACAAAAATAAAAACGAAGAACACACTCACACTTGGTCTGCTTGGAAATACAATAATGATGCTGTTTATAATTCATCAAGTGATTATAAAGACGGCACGCAGACTCGTACTTGCTCCGCTTGTGGTGAAAGTGAAACAAAAGAGGCACCGAATACAGCTCTTCTTCGTCGCAGAGGTAATGCATTGTCGCTTGAAAGCAGTATCACCCTTGCAACTTACATTACCAAAGATGTAGTCGATTATTATGACGAAGTGTATGCCGAGTTTACCCGAAACGGTAAAACCGAAAAAGTATATCCGTCTGGTAAAACATTAACTTCAAATTCAATTGTTTATTGCATATTTGATTATACGGGTATTTCACCGCAGGCTTTAGGTGATGATGTAAGTATTACATTCTATGGTGTCAAAGACGGTGTAACATATAACGGTAATGCTTATAAATACAGTGCAATCGACTATATTAAGTCAACGCTAAATAAGCCTACATCTTCTGCAAAGCTTAAAACTTTACTGGTGGATTTGGTATATTACGGCGAGGCTTGTCAGGTATATCAAAACTATAAAACCGATAATTTGCTTACCGATATACTTACGGATGAGCAAAAAGCACTTCGCAGCACGGCTGATTTGAATTTAACAAATATAAAGAATGCAAGCTATGAAACCTGCGAAAACAGGCTTGTAAAGTTTGGTACGGCATTAAGGCTGAATAATTCGGTTGAAATTGCAATACCGCTGAATATGACCAATGTTACTCTTGATGACCTTTCATTCAAAGTAAAAATAGGTTCAAGAACATTGACATATACCTATGCCGAAAATCCGGATAATTTTGAAAAAGGCAAAGACGGTTATTGGTATTTCTATTTTGACGGTGTTTATGCAAATCAAATGAGTGATGAAGTATTTATCACTGCATACAAAGGCGATGAGCAAGTCAGCTATACACTTAAGTACAGTGTGGAATCCTATGCCGCAACTGTTACTGATACAAAGTTAAAAGCAGTTACAGACGCAATGATGCGTTACGGCAATTCCGCAAAAGCCTATGCAGGCAAATAATCGGCATATCAGTTTAATTTTAGATATGAAATAATTAAGGAGGTATTAAGATGAAGGAAAAGTATATCAAACCTGATTCAGACATTCAAAAGTTTGCTGCCGTTGATGTAATTACGACATCCGGTGGCGGCGATGAACCGATTGTCACTCCACCTGATTGGAACGACTAAAGAGTAAAGGAGTCAAGATTTTATGTCTTGACTCCTTTTGACTGCTTAGCAATTGATGAACCCCCCCGGTTCTACCGGTGGAATCTTTTCTGAAGAGATAAAAACAAACGACAGATGATTTCTCATCTGCCGTTTCAATGTTATCGGGATTCTTTTTTATCCTTGCTTTCTGCTTTTTTCTTTGGCCTTTTGCGGATTTTCTTTGCATACAACAGCGATTTGCATCTGGTGGTTTTTAACGCTTAAAACCTTTATCACAAGCCCTGCAGCAACACAATGCTTTTCAGCGTTGAATCAAAATCGAACAAGGAGAAATCAAATGGACGAACAAGAAAAAGAAATTGAAGAAATACTCAGAACATTTGACAAAGCACCTTCGCCTTCGTCAGAGAATAGTGTTCAAAATCAAGCACAGCAAAACAATAAGCAGCCTCGGCAAATTTCCCAAAAACCAACTGACACCGAACGGACTGCCCGCACATCAAATCAAACAGAATACAAAAGACAAGCTCAGTCAAGCAAAATGGATATTTGGTTTGAAAACAAATAGGAGTGTAACTAAAAGAACGGCTTATTATGTTTAAGTTAGGTATTTATTTGCCGCCATATATGACACTTTGTTTGTGAAATTAAATGAAGAGCTTTCATATTCTTCGTCACCAAACGGTGCACTACCCTACTGTAAAAGATAATGTGGATTTAGAACTTCTTTCGACACCTCAGTGTAAGGTTCGCAATTCCTCATACGAATTTGCCGTGCTGAGCAAAAATAAAATCCTGAAAGATTTTTGAGAGACGCAAAGTCTGAAAAATGGCTTAAATAGGCAGTTTTGAAAAAAGATTGCGAGCCTCTGACTCCGTCATTTAAGGTTCGAATCCTTATACCTCTGCCAAAGAGGAACGAGATACTCAAGCGAGTATCTCGTTTTTCTTTTACAAAAAGAAATTAAGGATTCGAAGAATACTTATTACGAGCAAAGCGAGTAACAAGGTTATCGGGACCCATTCAAAATCTGTGATTTTGTAAATGGGTGATGTTCTTATTACGGGTTTATAATGCAATTAAACCCGTAACATCGTTCTGTCAAGTCTTTAAAGTGGAGATTTGCAAAGCAAATACTACCGTGACTTGACAGGTTGATATAATCTGCCACAAGGCTGGAAGTTTTACTTTCAGCCTATTTTTATGCCCGAATACTGCTTTTTACGGCGGTATTCGGGCATTTTTTCTTTGCTTCAAAATATCGTGAGAGTCTTTGAGAGATTCTAAGAGACGGCAAATTTCAAAATTCCAAAGTCATTTTAGTGCGATTTAGGGCATTTATGACTGAGACTTTTGAGAGACATCGCTCAAATCAAAATCGTAACACGAATTGAAATGAGTAAAAAATAGAGACATAACCTAAAAAGAGGTTTGCCCTAACATTTGGAGCAAGCCTCTTTTAACGATATTCGCTTTGTACTTTTATTCTAATTAATTTTGTGATATAGTAGTAATATAGGGGGTATTGTAATATGAAAAAGAAAAAGAAAGCAATTACAATTATTCTTATAGTTTTTATTCTTGTATTCGGTTTTATATTTGGTGGATATTTTGCCATAAAAACAGTTATGACTAAAGGTGCAATTAACTATTTACAAGATAAATATAACATGTCATATAATCAAATAACTGTTTTGGATTATGAAATGAAAAAGTTCGGAAACGACACCTCTTTTTTGCCGCTTAATACGTATTGGTCACCCTATAAGTGGGAACTTGAATATAACGATAAATCTTTTTTTGTTAATAGGATTGACGGTAAATATTATGATGATTACCAACTGGATGAAATAGAAAGTGTAGCTACCGAATGGTTTAAACAAAATATAGATAACAATATTGTGGGAATTAAATTAAGTTCAGCAAATATTATAAATTATCAAGCCCGAATAGCCGGTAACATTACAATTAACGAAAACAATATAAAAGATTTTCTAAACGATAAAAACACTTATAGTTCAATTGATGATTATACTTATTATGATGTAGTTTTAATGGTTGAAAGCACTTATTTTGATACGCTGTCACAAACAGATAAAAGTAACTTACTTAATAGGATTAAACAAAAACTGCCAAATTCACACATTCAATATGTTATTGGAACAGATACATCCAAAATATCTAAAGAAAGGAGTAAGTTCATTTATTGGTTATCAGAATATAACGAAATGGATTAAATGATATGAAAAAGGGCAAAAAAATTATTTTACGAATATTAACAATAATATTTGCGGCTTTTTTGATATTTGGTATTGCGCATATTATTTATGTTCAATACCACAGAGGCGAGGCGGTTGAATACTTAGTTGAAAAATACAATACTAGTGCGCAAGATTATAAAATAAAAAAGTATTACCCTCGAAAGTTGGTTAATAATAGTTCACATTCATCAAATTTGTTTGAATTCTATTTTACTAATGAAACATGGAATATCATTTATAATGATAGAAGTTTTCAAGTGCAGAAAATCGGAGATAAAATTTATGATAATTATCAACTTGAAGATATTAGCAAATATGCAGCAATATATCTAAAAGAAAATATTGATAAAAATATTCTTGGTATGGAAATCAGTACAGAATTACTGTATGATTCAACGCTCAAAAATTTACCGACAAATACTAACAAACTAATTACTGAAACTTCAATAGAAAAACTAATCTTAAATAAAGATTCTGATTATTCAAGAACCATAACTATTTATTATCTAACAAATAATTGCGATTACTATAGAAACTCTGCAGGAAATGGTAACAAAAATTATAAAGAATTAAAAAACGAATTGCAATCAAAATTACTTTCTAAAAATGCAAATGTTAAAATCAATTTGGTGATATTTGAAAAAGAAATGGAATTTGAACGTTTTACAGTCAAAAAGCAAAAAGGAATTTTTTATCAGTCATACGGGATTGATTATGCAACAATAGAAAAAGAAAAGGGCAAAGCAATAGGATGAATAAAAAAAATCAATACAACATTAAAGACTATATCAACTCGTTTAATACACAAAAGAAAATTGCTATATATCTCTCTGTTGCACTTTTACTTTTTCATTTATTATCGATAATTATATATTTGATAGAACGTACAGATATAACTATATTAACAGAAAGTAATATAATTTCAGTTATTACAAGTATGTTAACAATTTCATTTTCCATTTCAAAAATTCTTGATGTATATTTGTTTTTATTTCCAATATTTTTTATAATATTTAATTTTGTTATGTTACATAAAAACAAATACAACAAAATTGTTATTATTATAGACTATATTTTCCAAATAATTAACCCTATTACCATAGGTTTTTTCGTGTCTGCATTTTTATTAGTAATAAACAAAGAATATCCAATATAAAACAAAGGAAATAATAGCTATGATTAAAAAAATCCTGTTAATACTTGCGTATTAGCAGGATTTTTTAATAGTGCAATGGGCAAAACTCAGAAAGTTTAAACCACATTCTTCTTTATGTAGTGCGCCCCAACAGGAGCCTTTTTATTTAGCAAAGTAAAGTTAATAATATGAGAGCAATGCAATTTTTCGCTATACAAGCCCTACATCCTCAACTACTTCATCATTATAAACATAAACTCTGTTAACACGAGCAGGTATTCTGCAAGGGAGTTCGTAATTGAAAGAGTATGCGCTGTCTGACAATTCTTCTATGGAAATGTGAGCGCCGTTTTGAGTGCCGACTATAACAACTTCATCGTTTATATTACAATCAATATCGCTGACATCCACCATAAATTGGTCCATACAAACTCTGCCGAGAATTTTTGCATATTTGCCGTTAATAATAACCTTGCCTTTGTTAGAAAGACAGCGAGGGAAAGCATCGGCATAGCCGATAGGAATTGTTGCGACTTTAGTTGTTTTCTCAGTTATAAATGTACCGCCGTATGAAATTTCCCTTTTGGGTTCAAGCTCTTTAATATGAGAAATCTTTGTGTACCAGCTCATTATCGGCTCAATATCAAGAAGGCTTTTATCAACCTCCTCCGACGGATAAAGACCGTACGTAACAATACCCATTCTGCACATATCAAAATATTCGTCAAAATTCATAATACCGGCACTGTTGTTCAGATGCTTAATAGGTATTTCAATCTTTCTGTCACTTAACATCTTGCAAAATCGTTTATACTTGTTTCGTTGCTCAACAGCTTTTGACAAATCAGCTTCATCACTGGTTGCAAAATGAGAGAACATACCTTCTGCAAAAATGTTAGGCAACTCGGTTATGCGCTTGCAAATATCAGCACTTTCCTCGTTGATTTGAAATCCTATTCTGCTCATTCCCGTATCAATACAAAAATGATAAGGCATATTTTTATTTTGCTTTACTGCTTCGTTTGAAAGTATAACTGCGTCATCATACGAAAAAATAGGTATTCGTATATCATATTTAACAGCCTTTTCAACATCAAACGGAAATACCCTTCCCAAAATCAATATCGGTGTTTTGATTCCCGCTTTTTTAAGTTCAATAGCTTCTTCAATGCATGCAACTCCGAAAAAGTCACACTTATCATCAAGAAATTTGCCTATCTCAACAGCGCCGTTACCGTATGCATTAGCTTTAATTACGCCGAGCAGCTTAATGCCTTTTGGAAGTTTATTGCGTACACTGTTATAATTATGTTCAAGCTTATTCAAATCAATCTTTAAATAAGTACGGTGGTCCATTATTTTATCGCCTCGATTAAACTTACTGTTTCTATATTATTTTTTCTAAAAGCCTCGTTTAGCTTTTTGACAAATACAAGCGCTTTTTCGCTGTCGCCGTGAACACAAACAGAGTGAGCCTCAATATTAATTTCCTCGCCCGTGTAGGCAACAACTTTTCCTGTTTTCACCATTTTAATAACCCTTTCAACAGCCAAATTTTCGTCTGTTATCATCGAGTTTTCAAGTGACCTTGCTCTAAGCGAGCCGTCCGCCTCGTATGCTCTGTCAGCAAAAACCTCGCTTGCATATCTAATTTTCTTTTCTTTCGCCGACTTAATCATTTGAGAGCCCGAAAGCGCCATTAAAATTAAATCTTTATCGTAATCAATAATTGCATCAACTATTGCGTCTGCCAGTTCTTTATTTTTTGCCGCTTGATTATACATTGCACCGTGCGGTTTAATATGAACTATTTTGCCTGTGCTTCCAACGACGTTACCTAAAGCCTCTAATTGAGCCAATGTGTAATCATAAACCTGTTTAGGAGTTACATCAAGATTTGTTCTGCCGAAATTTTCCTTGTCGGGATAACCGGGATGTGCACCGATATCAACATTATTATCAATACAAAGCTTTGCAGTAGCTTCCATCATATCGTGATTACCTGCGTGAAAACCGCAAGCAATATTAGCGCTGTTAATCAAAGGAATAATTTGTTCATCATAGGCAGCGCCCTCACCTAAATCACAATTCAAATTGATTTTATACATATAATCACCTAATATTTTAAATCGACATTTTTTATATCGGTTATAAACATATGACCCGGTGAATGTGTTATGGCAATTTCAGGCTTTGTTTGCATCACTGCGTTTTGCGGTGTAACGCCGCAAGCCCAAAACACTGGCACTTCCCCTTCGTTTATTGTTACGCTGTCGCCGTAATCAGGCTTCGTAACATCCTTTATGCCTATAGCTTCGGGATTGCCTATTTGTATCGGCGCACCGTGAACTCTTGGCATAGAGGCCGTAACATTAACCGCTTTTACGACTAAATCGTTTGGAATAGGTCGCATTGATACAACCATATTCCCGTGAAATTTACCTGACGGTTGAAGCTTGATATTCGTATTAAACATAGGAACATTTTTGTTTTCCTCAATATGTCTGACAGGAATGTCAGCTTCTAATAATTCACTTTCAAAGCTAAAAGAACAACCGATAAGAAAATACACAAAATCATCACGCCAATAATCGGTTATATCGGTAACTTCTTTTTCGAGAACGCCGTTTTTCCAAATTCTGTATTTTGGAAAATCCTTACATACATCGCCCTCACTCGCCATTGTTTTAAAACGCTTTGAGCCGACATCGCCGACCTCCAAAATCGGGCACGGCTTTGGATTTCGAACACAAAACAGTAAAAAGTCAAACGCATAATCCTTTGGCAAAATGCAAAGATTAGCCTGAGCATAGCCGTTGCACATACCTGATGTTTGGCAATTTATTTTGCCGTTTCTGATAAGTTTTTTTACTTCCTGCGGCAACATATTTGAATAATCCATAGGCACTCCTAAAATAATTTATCAATATACTTTTTTTGCTTAATTGCTATTTTTTCGGCAGTATTAACGTCAACAATCTCAAAGATGATTTTGTCCCCCGGTTTTGCCTGTGCAAGCTTTGGCAAATCGGCACTTATTACTGTTGCTATTTTTGCATATCCGCCTGTTGTTTGGTGGTCTGCCATAAGCACAATCGGCATACCCGAATTAGTAATTTGTATTGAGCCAAAGGTAATTGCATCTGAAATTATTTCTAATTTTTCCTTGCCACGCAAAGCAATTCCCCACAACCTTATACCCATTCTGTCAATGTCAGAGGTAACTGTGTACTGTTGATTTGAAAACAGTGCTAAATCATTTTCGCAAAACATATCGTCCTGCGGACCTAATACTACCCTTGCTTTTATTATTTTATCATAAGTATTTTCCAAAAGTTCTCGCTTTTCGATATTTTTAATTTTGCCTGCTTTGCCGATTTTAAGAATATCGCCCGCTTTAAGTTTTCTTCCTTCAAAGCCGCCTACATTTATTTTAAGATTTGTTGAGGCACTGCCCATAAATAAAGGAACATCAAAGCCTCCCGCAACCGCAAGATAACATCTTAATCCTTGCTTAACACCATTAATGCTTAAAATATCGCCTTTTTTTGCAACGTATGCTTTATTTGTTTTAATAGGCTTGTTATTAAGCGAAATATCAAAAATTCCGCCTGAAATCGCAAAAATATGCTCATCCGTAAACTTAGCCGTTATTCCGAGCATTGTCATTTCAATAACAGGTGCGTTAACATCGTTTTTGCAAAGCTTGTTTGCAATTTTTGTTGAATAGGCATCCATTACACCGCTTTGAGTAAAGCCATCTTTCATTACTGAAAATCTGCCTAAGTCTTGAATGGTTGAAAGCATACCTGCAGAAATAATTTCTATCATAATTCAACCTCGCTGACTGAAGGAGTGTAAGTGCCGTTTGCAACCTGCTTTTCTATTTCAAGATACTCTGCCTTATCTATGCTGAAAAATTTGATATAATCGCCGGCTTTATACAATATAGGCGACTTTTTTGATTTGTCAAAAACTTTTACGGGCGTTTTTCCAATCAATTGCCAGCCACCAGGTGACGCAATAGGATAAATCCCTGTTTGCTCTCCGCCGATTCCTACAGCCCCTTCAAAAATTTCAAGCCTCGGTGTTTTTAATCTCGGAGTAAAAAGTCTTTCGTCCATACCGCCGAGATAGGCAAATCCGGGTAAAAATCCCAACATATAAATCAAGTAAGGCTTTGATGTGTGAAGCTTGATAACCTCTTCTCTTTCAAGAGCTGTATGGCTGCACACATTTTTCATATCCAAAGCAAACTCGTCGTCGTAACACACAGGTATATTCCAAACCTTAGCCGTGCTTTTAACGTCGCACTCTTTGCCGTTTATAAGCGCTTCAACTTTCTTTTTTAGTTTCTTTGAGCTGATGATTGTGCAGTCGTAAAAAACAGTTAACGAAGCAAACGTCGGCACAAGCTCAACAATTCCGTTAATATGCTTTGCTTCTATTCTGTTGCAAAGACCGGTAACCTGACGGTTAACCTCTTCGCTTATTTCATTTTTAAATTGCACGGTAACAGCGCTGTCGCCGTTTTGCAAAAATGAATAAATCATTTAAAATATCCTTTTTTAATTGTTGTTTCAAACCATTTATCAGTTTTGTCCTCAACCGTGTGAGGATATTCAATAAGCCCACGCATAAGTGAAATAATCGGCAAAACAATATTTTTGCCAATTCCGTCAATGTAAGGTCTTGCTTCTCCGTACATATCAAGCATACCCGCTTTTGCCGCAGCATCCATAACTGCCGCTTCCTCTTTCTCGGTATGAAAAAGGTCTAAATCATTCAAAAGAAATGCCGTGCATGCCATAAGAGCATTCATACCCCAGTCACTTACAGTTGCTGTAATAATGTTGTCAGCAGCCGTATCTGCCAAAATACCGAAGCCTGTTCCTGCCTTGCAACCGCCCTTTTCAGCGTAAGGAATATATTTTCTTATATGTTTTTCAATAGTGCCCATACCAAGTTCATTGCCAAGGTCACCGATAGAAAGATTATAAATACCTCTGCTTTGACATTCCCTAAAAAGAACATCATATTTTGCCTCAATATCGGTTGTGTTTACACCTACTGCATTATGATAATATCCGTTTTTGTTTCTGCCGGGTGCTTCATTAGAAATAACAGCGCACGGCAAGCCGTGAGAAAGTATTTCTTGCGTTTGTTCCTCTTCCCTGTTCTTATCCTTAGTAAATGAAACAATGCAAATGGTGTTATCTGGTATATTGTCAATATCATAAGTAATATCTACACCTAAAACCTCGCTCATAGCCTTAATGGCTTTTTCGCATTGCTCAGGCACTAACATAACAGGCTTTGCGCCAAATGCCCTTATAACAAATCTGGCAAAAACGGTAGATGAGATAATTCCGTCAGTCTCAGCCTCATTCCAAGGGAGAAGAATAAATCCCGTTAAAATAAACACCTTTTCACCCTTTTTAATATTCTTCACAAGTCCCTCTGCCCCATTGAGCGACAAAGGCTTTCCTGTATATTTGATTGCCCCGTCGTAGAGAATTCTGCAAACGCCGTAACCTCTCGGGTCAAGGTTCATAAGCCAATCAAGATTGTATCCGACATTAAGTTTGGTAAGCTCGGTTTTATTCATTATTATTTGCACTGCTCCTCAAAATCTTTAACTAAAGCGTCTTGAATTGTTTTCAACATTTCAGGAGCTTTTCCGCCTACTTTTTTGCCGTCAACAGTTTTAACCGGAATGCAGAAAGAACCTGTTGAATGAACAACAATTTCATCTGCCGACATTAATTCATCAAGAGTGTAATCTCTTTCTTCAACATCGTATCCAAGCTTTTTCGCAAAAGCAAGAAGCCTTATCCTTGCTGTTCCCGGAAGAACCATATCGTCAAGCTGGTGAGTAATAACCTTACCGTCCTTAAAAATAGAAACATTAGAGTGTGCGCACTCCGTAACAATATTTCCTCTGTGGAAAATTGCTTCTTGGCAACCTGCTCTGTCAGCAGCGGTAGCGGCAAGGCAAGACGGAATAAGATTAAGTGTTTTGCAATTGCAATAATAAAATCTTTTGTCCTCATACGTAATAACATCAATCGGCTTATATGTATCCGCAACATGGCAAGGCGTAAGTGTAATCCACAAATTGCCCTGCATATTTTCAGGATAAATGTGACCACGAAGCCCATTTCCACGAGTAACCTGCATATAAACAAATTGGTCGCCGTCATCGACCTTTTTAACAAGCTTTCTGAGCAATTTGTCAAGCTCGTCACGCTCTATCGGAATGTTCATACCGAGAAGTTTTGCGGAATTGTAAAATCTTGTAAGGTGCGCATCCATATCAAAAACAATATGATTATGAGCATACGTTGCATCATAAACACCGTCACCAAACCAACAAACTCTGTCAAGCATCGGAATTTGCATTTTTTCAATCTCGTCATACTTACCGTTATAATAGCCTAAGTTTTTCATTATGAATACCTCCATATATCAAAGCAGGGGTCTGCCTTGCAGACCCCATTGTCATTATTAAGATTAGCATATTTATATTTACATGTCAATAAAAAACAGTCAACATTAATTAAATTTTCTTTTATAATCATTCCAAAAAAAATATTAGATTATTGATAATTCCGACACTCGTGCTTATATAGGACTTTTTTCACAAATGTGCATATAATTTTTATTGTAATGCTTTATACTATATGATATAATTACAATGCAAAAAATTATATTAGAACAAGATTTCAATAAATTAAATTGCCTTAAAAAGGAATACATTATGAGCGATAAAACATCAACTTTAAAAAAGCCGATTAAAAACGGCAAAAAGTTCTTTTTACTTTACAGTGCAGCTTTTTTAGTTTGTGCTGCTTTATGTTACTTTTGGTTTATAATAAATAAAAAGACATTAATTATTAACAGCGACGGCTGGAGGCAGCACTTTGCCGCTTTTGTATATTTCGGCAAATACGGACGTGAAATTTTAGAAACGCTGTTTGAAACTCATAAATTTGTGTTGCCGCAATGGGATTTTTCAATAGGACTCGGAAGCGATATATTAACCACACTTCACTTTTATGCTATCGGCGACCCTCTTGATTTGTTAAGCATTGCCTGTCCTGCCAAATATGCGGCATATCTTTACAGTCTTTTATCTCTGTTTCGTTTATATCTTGCGGGGCTTAGCTTCGGTGCATTCTGTTTTGTTAAAAAGCAAAATCACGCCTCAAGCATAACGATAGGCTCGCTTGTTTATGTGTTCACCTTATTTGGAATGTTCATAGTGTCGCATCACCCGTTTTTTGCTCTTCCTATGATATTTTTGCCGTTGCTGCTTCTCGGTGTAGAGCAAATTACGGCAGGCAAAAGGCCGTATCTTTTTATTGTTACGGTATTTTTAGCAGCTATAAGTAACTTTTACTTTTTCTATATGCTAGCTTTATTCACCGCAATTTATACACTATTTTTGCTTGTTTGCAGATATCGTCATCGTGTCAAAGAGGCTTTTGGTGTTTTCTTTAAAATCGCAGGCAGTGCAATTTTAGGTGTGATTTTAAGTGCAATTATACTTATACCTGTAATATTAGCCTATATCGGCGACGGCCGTTCGTCTGAGAGTTATGTTCATACCTGGATATACAGTATGGATTATTATCGCAATTTCTTAGCTTCTATGATTACCTGTCAAACAACGCTGGGATATCTTACGCATCTTGGATATAACGCTGTTGCGCTTCCTGCCGTTTGCGTTTTATTCTTTACTAAAAACAAAAGTTGGCGCCCATTAAGATTAATATTTTTAGGCGCTACGGCTATGCTTCTTATCCCGGCATTCGGCTGGGCTTTTAACGGATTTTCATATATGGCTAACCGCTGGGTTTGGGCTTACGGGATGATTATTGCATATATTGTTGCAGTAACATGGCAAGACCTTTGCAAAATAGATATTCGCAAAGGCTTAGGTATAATCATAGCAATCGCAGTATATTCCTCAGCTGCCTTATTGATGATGAATGAAATAAATCACAACATTATTTTTTCTCTCATAACAGCGCTGTTAATAGTAATAGTTTGTATAATCGGAAATAAATCGGCAAAGAATCTTATTGCTCCCGTTTTATCAGTAATCCTTGTATTTGCCTCATTTGCAGGCAATTCGGCTTATTTTTTCAGCAGTCACGGCAATAACCATATTGCAAGCTATGTAAGTTACGGTGCCGTCAACAATAAAATTAAGCGTTCTGCGGCGAGCAAGGTAAAAAAGGCGGCAAAAGGCGACGATACATTCTATCGCTACAGCGGCGGAAAAATACATTATAACGAAAGCACTTACGTCGGTATGAACGGTACTTCGTTTTATTGGAGTATGGAAAACAAAAATTTAGCCGAGTTTGTCAGCGAAACAGAACAGCCTGCCAATGCGGCATATATGTTCAGAGGATTTAACGATTCAGTCGCAATGAATGCCGTTACAAACGTTAAATATTATGTTAAAAACAAGAAAACTTCGATTCCCTACGGTTTTGAAAAGTTAAAAGGAAAAGTTTATCAAAATAAGAACGCATTACCGTTCGGTTACACAACAAATAACGTCATCAAAAAATCTGATTATGACAAGCTTTCATCATTAGAAAAGCAGCAAGCGTTAATTCAAGGCGTTGTGCTTGACAATGTTCCAAGCGGCATGAACACGGTCACACCGACATTTACATACAAAAGTGTTCCTTATACCGTTACGTGCAATAAAAATACTGCCGTCGAGGGAGAAAAAGTGTATGTTTACAATGCCAAAAGCAGTATAAACATTAAATTTTCAGGTGAAAAAAATCAGGAAACATATTTGCGTTATACATTTAATAACTACAGCAATATTGATGAGATCAAGAGTAATTCAGACAAAAAGCAAATAGGTAAAAGCACATCAAAACATACTTTGCCGTCTAAAATGAAAATGCGTTTTTCCTCTCAAACCGATAACGGCAAGAAATACAAAACCGATTTTGTCACCTGCTATTCATCTTCTTACGTGCGTTACACGGGTGCTAAAACATATCTTGTTGGGCTTGGCTATACCGAAAATGCGAAAAACAGTATTAAAATAACCTTTGATAAACCGGGAATTTACGACTTATCCGACATCGAGGTTCTTGAGCAGCCTATAGACCAAGCATCACAACAGATTGCAGACTTAAAAGCAGACACGATGCAAAATGTCAAAATGAGTGAAAACAAAATAACCGGCACAATTGATTTGCAAAAAGCAAAAATGCTCTGCATTTCCATTCCTTACAGCAAGGGTTGGAGCGCCACGGTCGACGGCAAAAAAGCTGAGCTTTTGAAAGCTGACACGGCATTTAGCGCACTTGCTTTAGACAAAGGAAAACACACAATAGAGTTTCAATACCATACTCCTTACTTAAAAGAAGGAGCATATATCAGCACAGCCGGTGTTATCGCTTTTGCAGTTTTAATAATCATTACAGAAAAGCGCAAGAAAACGGATTATTTATCCTTAAATCAATAATATTTCCTATGGTTGAACAAAACAAAACATTATTACTTTAACCAAATGGCTAAAACTAAAGCTGTCTCGCTTCAACTGCGAGACAGCTTTTTATATACACAATAAATTTGAATTTATCAAACTCGGCGTTTGCGAAAGCAAAACAATTGCCAAACCGGTTGCGACGGTGGCAACGACAGCAATAATAATTGCTGTTTTTTTACTAAATTTTCGTTTCATCAGCTTGCAAATCAATAAAGCGCAAATTTCACAGAATGCTATAACCAAAATAATTATTGCAATTGATTTCCAAAGCCAAGACAATTCAAGCACAAATTTCATATACCGTTCTCCCCCTCTCCGGCTTGTTTAAAGCGAAATAACAGCATTTTTAAGTTTAATTATATCCTTTTCGTCAGGGTGAGATAATGCACTGTCAAAATTATCAATCAACATATCAAGATTAGCAGGCGCATTGGTTAGCTCTTTCATCTTAACATAGCGTTCTCGTACGGACTGAGGCATTTTGCCTTGGCACATATATTCCCCCACAACAACATTGCTTAAATCTAAAGACTGCTTGACCCGACTTAAAATTTTTTTGAAATACTCATCGCTTCCGCCAAATCCTGCTGTACCAAACAAAAATACTTTTCTGTTTTTCAGACTTTGCAAAAGTTTCAACGTATCACAGTCGGCACTTCCCTTGTCCGTCCAAAAACCGATATAAAGCATTTTAGATTGAGGTATCTGTGTTTTAACATCGCCGTAGAAGTCGCAATTTTCTTTTGGTAATACGTCATAAATCGCATCGGCAAGCATTTTTGTATTGCCTGTCAGGCTGCTCACTATTATTGAATATTTATTATTTTTCAATTTTCAAGACTTCCTTTACATTGTATTTTTTCACGTTTGTTATAAGCGGCACATCATCATTTCCACGCCGTAATATTTTCCGTTCATAGTCAGGCAAACCTTGTTGTTAATAATTATAACTTTTTTAGTGAAAAAAACAATTCATACCGAGCAAAATTAACCATTCATTCATAAAGTCAAAGCACTTATGCAAAAATAAAATCAAAAGTGGCACACTGCATAAAGAACAAGTGCATTTTCGTTGACTATTTGCCTATGATATAGTACGATATAGAAAAATAATCATAGATAATAAAAGCAAACTTTAAATTATTCATAAATTAAAAATCACAATAGGATAACAAAACAGAGGCACAAAAATGATTAACAAACTACACTTGGCAATGATAGATTTATACAGCGGAGATTCAAAAAGGATTCAGCATTTTTGCAAAGTTCACAGCTACGCAAAGCTGATAGCAGAAAATGAAAAGGTTGATGATAAAACTTTATTTATAATCGAAGCCGCCGCCCTCACTCACGACATAGGAATCCACACCTGCGAAAAAAAATACGGCAATTGCAGCGGCAAATTGCAGGAAAAAGAAGGTCCGAAATTGGCTGAAAATCTTCTTGCTAAATTAGGATTTAATATTGAAACATCACAGAGAGTGCAATACTTAATAGCTCATCACCACACATACGACAATATAAACAGCATAGATTGGCAAATACTTGTTGAGGCAGACTTTCTTGTTAATATGTTTGAGGAAAGCCTTCCAAAATCGGCTGTGCAAAACGCTTATGACAAAATATTTAAAACTGCCTGCGGTAAAGAAATTTGCAAAAAAATGTTTTTAATTTGAACATATCTGAATTGTAAAAATTTTTCAATTGTAAAAGCGCATACTTTTCATAAACTATACTTGCAAGAGCGATTTGATATTATGTGATAAATATTTTGAAGAAAATTTTATTCAAAATATCAGCACGCTTTGCGAATTTTTGATAAGAGAGGTGTTTTTACAATGGCAAAGAATACAGTTCCTGAAGCTAAAGAGGCTCTTAACAGATTTAAGATGGAAGCTGCTTCAGAGGTTGGTGTAAATCTCAAGCAGGGCTACAACGGCGACCTTACTTCAAAGCAAGCCGGTTCTGTCGGCGGCCAGATGGTTAATGTAATGTGTCCTGTACGAACTGTGCAATTTCAGCGTACAAATTGGGCTAAAAATAACCAACTTCAGCCGATTACATACGAATTTTGCATAGCGGTATAAAAACTCCATAACCCACAAAAATGAGCCAAGAGGTATTTCCTCTCGGCTCATTTTTTAATTACTTTTAGTTTTTCAATGCAGTTATCGGAACAACATATACTCCGTCAGAATATTTATAAGCACTTATTAAAAAAACATTATATCTTAACAAGCATTTTATCAATTATTTTTTTCGGTAAAATTCAATCCCGACAAATCTATTTCATATTTCAAACTATTGGGTAATTCCGATTGTTTTATAAACATTACAAGATACCATGGCAGATAGGTGACACCGGCTTCCTTACAAATATTGCTCTTGCAAAGCACATAACAGTTACTGAATTTCCATTCCTTTACAGACATAACATTGTCAAGTGCTTTATGTTTTTTATAATCATTTCCGGATTTCACTTCAACAATATCAATATGCATACCGTTTTGAACAACAAAGTCAACCTCGCCATATTTATTTGAATCAAAGTAATACAGCTTAAAACCATTAGACTTTAACTGCTGTGCGATAACATTTTCAAGAACACTGCCGAGGTTCATGGAAAGATCGCCATTTAAAATCGAAAACTGTATATTTTCCATACAAGCCGCACAAAGAAGTCCGACATCATCCATAAACAACTTAAACAAACTATGCTTTTCATTGAGTTGTAAAGATGCCTTGGGTTCATCTACATTATAGCACGACAACGCAACACCTGCATCATTCAACCATGTGAAACTGTTTTCGTACCTGTTCATTCTTGCACTTTCATTCAAGGAATTGACATAAAAGCGTCTGTTTTTATCGTTTAACTGTGCAGGAATACTGTCAAAAATAGCTTGAATTTTTATTTTTTCATTGCCCTTTGCGTATTGGCTGATATCCATACGATATTGATTAAGTATGCTGTTTTGATACTCAACAACCCTCGCAATATCGTGCGAATCAACATAAATTTGAACAGCCTCAGGCATACCGCCCACAACGATATAACTGTAAAACAGTTTGTTCATTGTATTATGAACGGACTCGGTTATCGGTTTAGTATTCTCAAAGCACTCCTTGAGATAATCTATCGTGCTGTTTTGAACTCCGTTCGCCCAAAGATATTCCTCAAAATCCATGGGATACATTCTATAAATTTCTTCAAATCCGACTGGAAAGGATTTCACATGATTATATCCGACTCCGAGCAACGAACCCGATTCCACATAATCAAATCTACCGTCCTCAACAAGAAATTTTATGGCAGTTCTTGCATTTGGGCATTGCTGAATCTCATCAAATAATACGAGTGTATCGCCCTCAACCAATGATTTACGGGTAAATGCCGTGATATTAGTAATCAGCGTATCAGCGTCCAAACTGCCGCTGAAAATATCCGCAGCACCGTCGTCGGTAATAAAATTGATTTCAACAAAATTAGCGTAATTGTTCTTTGCGAATTCCCTAATCAATGTAGTTTTTCCGATTTGCCTTGCACCTGTGATACAAAGTGCTTTTTTGTTTTTCTGCTTTTTCCAATCTGATAATTTATCGTATGCTTTTCTTTTCAGCATTTTATCACCGCCTTATTCTTTATAATAATGTAACATAATTTTCAATATTTTTCAAGAGATTGCAACATAATTTGCAACATAATATTTGACTTTTTCTAACAATTTGCAACATTATTTACACCTACAAGGAGTTATTTTGCATTATTATTTGCACTTATGACTTAATATGAAAAATCATTATATAAGCACTTGTCAAAAATATTATAACGAAATTCACAAAAATAAGCCATGAGGTACCTGAACTGCCCCAAATTGCGCTGACAAGAAAATGTTGTATATAAAAGCCAATTATGGTACTATGATAAAAGAAGGATAAATCGCTATGAAAGAACAGAAAATCGATCTTAAAGAAATGAATAAAGATAACAATCAAGACAAAATAGTTATTTATCAAACTGATGACGGTGATACAAAAATTGATGTTCGATTTGTTGATGAAACGGTATGGTTGACGCAGGCTCAATTATGTGAACTTTTCCAAACGAGCAAATCAAATGTAAGTGAGCATATTAAAAATATTTTTGAAGAGGGCGAGCTTGAAGAAAATTCAGTTGTTCGGAAATTCCGAACAACTGCGAGTGACGGTAAAAATTATAGCGTTTCATATTATGAATATTTTGAAATTAAAATCGAAAAACTAAAAAATAACAGTAATCTTTGGAATCAAACGATTTCCTATGCAAATAATTGCCATTGGAATGTCGGGGAGCATTTAGCCAAGCTATTGGAACAAGATGATTTTCAAGATTTTGAAGGTGTTTTTATAGCTTTGAGCGGTAATAATATTATCGGATTTTGTACTTTTCTTGAAACGGACTACTATCCCGAAAATCGCTATTTTCCTTGGATAAGTTCAATTTTTGTTGACGAAGAATATCGAGGGAATCGAATCAGTGAAAAACTTATCCAATCTGCAATAAATCACGCTCGCAAGTTTGGATTTGATAAAGTTTATATTCCGTCAAATATAATCGGTCTTTACGAAAAATACGGATTTTGCAAGATCGATGAGCTCGAAAATTATGACGGTGATATCGATAATATTTTTATGAAAGAAATATAAAACAAAAGCGTTGGAGAACCAAATCTCCAACGCCTTTTTAATTGTGCATCATAATTCGCATCAATTATCGTTTTCGGTAAAATTCAATCCCGACAAATCAATTTCATATTTAAGCGAAATTAGTGGTAAATGAAAAAGTAAATATAACGAATACCAAACGAATATAACGAACATAACGAACAAATCGGGAATACACATTATTCGCCGTGAAAAGTGGCACAGATTGCAAAAGTTCGTTGTAATTTTTGGTACGAGCATAAAATTTACAAATTTATAAATCGCACATTCGCAAAAGAAAACCTCCATTGGTACAATTTGAGTATCAAAGGAGGTTTTGCTATGAATAACATATTATTTGAACAATTCGGCGGTACATATACTAAACATGGTGATTATATTTTGCCTAATTTAACTTTACCGGCGAAAGAAGAAACCAGTTATATCAGAGTATGGGGACAACGCAGGTTAACCTACTTAAAGCACCACCGTAAAGTTTTGTATTACAATCTGCTCACTTCCGGCAAACTCCATGCCCACCTTGCCGATACCGAGAAACAAGCCAACAATTCTTTTCTCAGCTGGTAAAAAAACTCGCCAAAAAAGAAAATGTTACCGAAGAACTCAAAGCAACCGATATAATGCTTTGGGTGCAGAAGATGAATAACATTCGGGAGCGTGTAATTGAAGTTGTTAACGCAGAGGTTGTGTTTGTATGAGAAAGCAAAAATATTACCTTCGTCTTACTGATACAGAACACCACCTCATCTTCCAATACTTGCTTGAGTATCGCAATAAACTTACATCTCAAGATAAATACGCCGACGGTGTCGATGAACTCATAATCAAATATACAAAATGATAACAGGCGCGAGAGTCAACCTCTCGTGCCTGGTTTTTTAATACTATTCACAACCAATTCTAATGGCATAATTTGCATCAGTTGCTAAAATACCAATAAGTTCATTTTTGATTTCAGGAATCTTTATTTTTTCGCTTTTACATAAGTTCAAAACTTGGCTTCGCACATAATGAGAGGGATCAATTGCAGCCTCACACAGTTTTCGCTCAGCTAAATCTCTATATTTGGTATCAAGTAACAGCACAAAACAATTGCAAGATTTTCTTCGTACAACATAGTGCTCATCATCAAAACATTGCATAACAATTGACAAAACTGTGGCGTCAATTTGATCCGTGGATAATACTTGCACAATAAACTGTTCAATACATTCAGCTAAAGCAATTCTTTCATTAGTTTCCTTTTTGCTATAACCAACACACCATTCTAGCAGTTCTTCTTTGCTGGAAGCACCAGAGATAATTTTAACCATAAGTACTCTACAAGCAAAAGCACCTTTAGATTCGCTGAAAATAGTTCCCACTTTTTCTACTTCAATTGCAGAAATAGCATCAGATAATTCTTTCGGCATTTTAGTTCGCAATGAAGTATTAAATGCCAAAACATCGCAAAGGCCATCAATACAATCGTTTTTTACTTTTGCAACTGCTTGACTTTTTAACACCTCTGTGCACAATGGGAAAAATTGCTGTTCGATTACCTCATCCATAGAGGAATCATAGTGTTCTCTAATAACCATCTTAATCATTGCATATGGCAATTCGAAGAAACCCGTATATGTCCCTTCTTTATTAACCTCAAATTGATTTTTTGCTGTTCCAATTTCATGTGTCAAAACCTCAGTCCAATTTCCTTTGCCCATATTAATGTCGTAGAAAGTTTTTTCTACTCCGACAAGTCCATTTTCAGGGACTCCAGACAATACAGAAAATGTTTCAGGATTTTGACTTGCTAATGCGGCGATGATTTGAGGTGTCCCACCATTTTTAACAATGAACGATATTTTTGCCTTGAGAACATCACAAAAAGAACGTTGCGTTTCTACTTCTACATTGTCAAGTTTCATTTGTAGGATAATATTTGCCAGTTTTCCACCAAGGTGAAAACGTTGTTCATCTATTATTTCTGTTAGCATACGCATAACACTTTCGCAATTGAGACGACGCATATTTTGATTAATACTTTCAAAATAGTCTTCTGAATTGCCCCAATAGATCGTTGGGGCAATTGTTAGCAAGAACTTTTCAACTTTTTCAAATACGGAATCAGATAAGTATAGACCGAGTTTTGCAATAACAGCTTGTTTGATGGAATTTTGATGCGATAACAACGTCTTGTCTGTCAACGCCCAGATTTCGTCAGCACGAGAAACAATTTCTGCATATGCATCATCCCATTTGTGGTCAATGATTTTCTTAAATTGCTTCGCATCACCTTTGACAACTAAAATCTTTAGGCAGTCCAATAACAGAGGGCGTTTTTTTGTAATATCATCATATCTGTAAAGAACCATGGTTAAAATTTCACGAGTAATTACCATATGCGTAAAAGAACCATACAAAACTGCAGAAAAGAAATAGTTTTCAACATTATTGATAACACCACCAATATTTGTGCCAAAGAAAATAGTATTTGGAGATGCAGTTTGAAATTTAAATTCCTCTTTGGAAAGAGCGCTATAAATATCGGTTAGATATCTGTCCAAAACAGGCAAATAAACAATGGTTTCCAAATTTGTAAGTTCTTTTTGAACTTCACTGTCAACCACCCATTCGCCCTTTTGGTTATGAACTTCATCCTCAAGATTTCGACAATCAATAAGAATATCGTTGATAATCCATGTGGGCAAATTAGCTGCCTTGGCCAAAGATAGGGCTTCTTTTTCTGCAATTAAAGCTTGTTCGAAATTTCCAGATAATTCAAAACGAATCGCATCCCATCGCTTTATAAGCCAATCGGTGCTATCGTATGAATCCTTAAGATTTTCTATAAGCTTAAGGATTTCTTCTTCACATTCCAAAGGTGCTCCGGTAACCAACCAATCAAGTGCTACCATACCGAATGTATGTAGTGGAGATTTGGGAGTGTCTTTATCATCTGCACCGTTAATGCCCAACAGTTTAAAAATATGCGCATAACTGCTACTGAATAAGCCGATAGTTGTTTTGGTGGGAGTACTGTGCTTTGGTAATGAAGGTTCTTCTACAACCGCCGACAGTTCAACAGTAGCTGTATCTACTGCACTTTTGTTGAAATGGTCATATTGATAATATCGTATTACATTCGAAATAACATCATTTCGAACGATTTGTGCGATGTTATCAAAATCATCAATATCACGATATGTACAGTAATCTGCTACCTGTACAGCTTTTCTGAGCTGTGTAACTTTTAATGAAGAATTTTCGTCTTTTAAAAAATATACCAACAGTGGTTTCTTATATTTAGTAGCTGTTGCAAACTCGGTGGATGTGCCGGAACGCACTTCTCCCTTGATTAGCATGACAACAATATCTGCTTTCAAAACCTCATACTGAAAAAGCTGAGTTGATGATATTTCAGAGGCAACAACATCAATTATAAAAGGGACAAAGTATGGACATTCTTCAAGATAATTTTTAACTTCTCTGCGAACTTCACCCCATTTAAATCCATTTTCATCCCTTTGGGCTGAACTAATAAACACATTTAGACGATTTGGTGGGTTAATTGGATGAAATGGGCAAGGCATAATCACACCTCCCAAACCGTTTCGTCGCCGCAAATGTTGCGGATTTTCAGGCGAAGCGGTTTATTTTCGGAGCTATACCACTTGTTACACTTATTTTCTATCATTTTATAGAACATATTGTTCCTCCGATAATTAATATTTATTTTGCATATATCAACAAATTTTGCACAATATTGTCAATTAATTGTGTTTTAAGGAAATGATATATACTGGATAAAATCTATTTTGATTATCCCTATTCTTCAGTATTATAGAACTCGTCCAGCACATAAGTCTTAACCGGTGTTATGTACAGTTCATATCTAATAACCAGTCTTACTAATTCATTGCCATCAATCAATGTAATGGGTGAGCCTTCGCGTGCCGCCTGTCTTGCGGAATTTGTAAATCTTCCGTTTGTGATAAACACTCCGTAATCGGCTTGATACTTATTCATTGCACCTAAAAATTGATTAATTTCGGGCTCTCTTACCGGAGCAACATTATATCTCTTGCATTGAATGACAACTCTGGTTGTTCTGAAATCGTTTGCATCTGTATGGTAGCCGTAACCGTCTATTCCGCCGTCGTTGCTGATTTGAACACCTTTTTCGGTAAATTCAACACCCATACGATTAAGCAAAGCTCTTGAAAAAGCCTCGAATTTTTTAGGTGACATTTTAGAAATGGCGACAAGAAGTTTTTCCTTAAAATCGTCCTTTATTTTTTCTTCCGCTTCCGGTTCTTCCTCGTTTTCTGTTGAATCGGATTCTTTGTTTTTTCTGTTCTTTTCGCTTAATTCGTTCCAATATTTTGCCGAAACTTCGATAATATCTTTTTCAACATTCAAGCTGTCAATATCAAGATATAATCCTTTTTCGGTCAAGGTAATCGGAGAAGAGTTTGTAAATGTTAATAATTCAGCAAAATACAAATCTTTTATAGCAAAATTGAATTTGAAATTAAATTCTTTATATACATTACCCGTTTTCTTCGATTTCTTTTCTGTCTCGGCATATTCTGCAATCTGGTCATCCAAGTCGGAAATGCGTTCCTTTATTTCGGAGCGCTCTAATTGACCGCCGGCTTCTTGTAACACTTTTAATATCGGCTTAATTAAATATGCTATTTTACCTTCTGAAGATAGTGCTTTTAAGTTCATAATTAATACCTCAATCCTTATATCTCAAACTAAAACTTCCCACTTTCCATATCTCTTGCCGCTTTCTCGGCGGATATAATTTTTATCCTGCAGGGATTTCATAATTCGCTTTATGGTTGCAATCGATTTTCCGGTTGCTTCTACAAGCTCTTGCTGTTTTATTGTCGGGTTCTTTGCCACTAATTCTAAAACCGCAAGTTCTTCCAAAGTGCAGTCTAAAGTATCAAATTGATACTTTAGAACTTTTGGGCTGATACTTTGGGAAGTGCTTTCATCCACATAATCAATGTGCATATATCTGTTTTTCAGTTCGTAATGCGTATCTAACAAGAGATTTGAAAAGAACATTTCCAAAAACTTGGTCGTAGAATGAACGCCTTTTTGCAGATTGTTGTAATTTGCACGAACCAATGCATTACGAAAATACCAAGAATTTTTCTCAAATGCATCGTTGTTTACGCTAAAGCCGAATGTTTTCATATATTTTATCATAAATACGGCAGTTGCACGGGTGTTCCCCTCGCTGAACGGGTGAATTTGCCAAATATCCGAAGCTAATTTTGCCAAATGCTTTACAGCTTCATCTACGGACAAACCCTCATAAGAAAATTGCTTTTCGGTGGAAAAATCATAGTCCAAAGTTTCCTTAATACTGTTCCAATCCGCATAGATGACAGTATCGCCGTTCAGTACCCACTCTTTCTTTGTGATGTTGTACTGCCTGACTTGTCCTACATGACTGAACACGCCTTCGAACAATCTGCGATGAATCGAAAGCCACTCAGCAGGGGAAAATTGAAACGCCTTTTCTCCCAACAACTTTGCAATTCTTGCCGAAACAATGTCCGCTTCTTTGGTTTCATTTTCCGTTTCGGTGCGTATGCAACGCTGCTCATAGTAACTGTGAATACGCTTTTGAGCCTCGTCGATTGTGATTTTACCCTCGATATGCTCTTTGGCGGTGTCTAACAAATAGTCAGAAGTATTCAGCCCGTCAACAGCCTGCAAACCGATGGCTGTTTGCCACGCTTCGCTTTTTTCTGCTTTGTCGGGTTCGCCTTGCTTTATATATTCTTCAAGTTCAAATTGCCAATTCTTATCTGGCATATTTGCACCTCATTTCGTTATGATAATTCTTCAGCCTTAAAGGTTATATAAGACTCATATATGCCTCCGAAATTTGATTATTTATCCGCTGCAATACCGGATTTCATCCAAGCGTCAATTTCGCTGACTTTGAATTTCCAAAGGCGTCCGATTTTTGCTGCGGGCATATTTCTTCTTTCTATCCAATCAAGTACGGTATCACGGCTGACGCCAAGATATTCGCATATTTCTTTCATTGAGTACCAGCGCTCGATGTTAGAATCCATTAGATTTTCCTCGCTTTCAGATAGTTACAATTATACAAGTTTAGTATATCACACAGAGCACTTAAAATCAATGATTATTGCGGATTTATAAGGGAAAAGCAAGAAAAAATCAAAACAAAACGGAGCTGTTACTCGAACGGCTCCGTAAGGTTAATTATAGTTATTTTTTTCTTGATTTTATTCGTAAAACTACTCTCAAGCCACTCTTCAAACTTCAAAATTTCTTATTATGATTCCTAAAACCTTGTGTATAATCTTATCAAAGGGATATTTTAAGAGACGGCATTTTCGCAAAGTATGACTTACCACTAATGAGGTTGAACACAACAGGAAGCGGCGAAAAAGAAAAAATAGTTTCAAAATTAAATGAACTGCTTGCATAAACATAAAAGAGTTGAGAAATTGTGTTTCTCAACTCTTTTTATTATAGTATAACTTAATCACGGCAAAATTTCGAGCCAATAGCCGTCCGGGTCCTCGATGAAATAGATACCCATTTCAGGATTTTCAAAGCAGATACAACCCATTTCTTCGTGCTTTTTATGTGCCAAATCAAAATCATCCGCCTTAAATGCCAAATGGAATTCACATTCACCCAAATCGTACAGCTGCGGATGTTCTTTAAGCCAAGTAAGTTCAAGTTCAAAATCGCTTGAATCATTGCTCAAATAAACGATAATAAAATCGTCGGTGGTTTTTCGTCTGACCTCGTGCAAATCAAGCGCGTCATTGTAAAACTTAATCGACCTATCCAAATCGGAAACATTATAGTTTTCGTGAATCATTCTAAAGCTCATATTTCTTCTCCTTCTGCTGATTCTGTGTTTTTTATCCGTGATTTATACTGCGGATATTCGGTGATAAACCTATCAATCACGCCCGGCTCGTTCCAATAATGCATAGGGAAAACGGCGTTGCAATCGACATGTTTCAAAAAATAAATCATACCGTCGGCATAGTGTTCCTCCTGCCTTGGATCAAGGGGAATGAATGCGGCATCAAAATGAGCGCCCTTGATTTTAGGTACATGGAGGTCATATGGCGGTTGTCGGCTTCCGTCTCACCCTCCCAATGCCAATCGTTCAAATCACCTGCGTGATAAATCATGCCCTCGCTTATCTTGACGATAAAAGCAACACCGCTGTCGGTTGAAAGAAGCGTACTAACCTGTATGCCGTTGTCGAGAGAGTAGGTTTGATCGTGATAAGCAGTCGTAACTTTCACACCGGCAGGATACTTCTTTTTGCTGATGTCCTTCGCCAAAACAGCCTGATAATTCATACCCGTATCATCAAGAATTTCAAAGATTTTCGGATTGAAATGATCTTGATGAAAATGACTGCAAAAGACGACAACTTCCTTGCTTTTATCAAGCCTCGGCATCTCGCCTTTGTAATAATCAAAAACATAATAGCAGTTCTCGGTTTCAACCAAAAATCCACTGTGGTTAATGTATGTTATTTTCATATTGTACCTCTGCAAATTTAGAATTTTGAGCAAATCATCAATCTCAATTTTTTGTTGCTTGTACATTTTAATTGAATTACATTAAATGCCAAACAGTTCAATAAGACAGATTAAATGTTAAAAAACTTTGTTTAAGCATCTGTTTAATTAGAGAATCCATAATAATCATACTGTTTAATAAATTAGCTTAAAAGCCATTTTCCGAGGCTTAAAATAAGTTATTATGCTCATAACATTTAATAAGCCAAAGCAAAGACATGTAAAAAGATATGTAAATTTTTACAATAAAATGTATCTAAAACTAAGATTAAGCTTACCTTTAAAAGCCAATAATATTTATAAAAAAGCAAGCATATTAAACAAACCATATTGCAAAATACAACACTTTATTATAACAAAGCATGATATAATTATTGTTAAAAAAGTTAGAGGATACAACTATGAAAAACTATATTTCTATTAATATTGATGAAACAAAATATATTATTGATATACAAGATTTCTCTGATGATGAAATATTTAACATTTCGTTACACGTAATTAACAGCATAAAAAACGCAAATAGGAACGATATACCAAAAATATTGGAAGAATGCATATATAAAGATTACAATATACATGTCAAGACTGGAATAATTAAATCAGAAATAAACTTTTAGCCGTTATATGTTGTGATATAATTTGTAGTTAAATATTTTTTATTTTCTTCAAATGTTTTCGGATTATATCCACATGCAGAGCAAGTCTGAATAATTTTATTACAAAAGCTATTAATACTTGGATCAGATAATGTTAGAATTTTATTGCCATCACTATCTTTTTGTGTATAAATTGATACCCATTTATCTTCAACATTTAATGGTTTTTCTGGTTTGAAATCATCAACATTAAAAATCCAGTGATCCTTTCTTGTAACCCACGCAGCACCAATTTCCATTAATTCTCCCCAACTAACTGATGGATGATCAGGATCTACATCAATAACGTTCTTACTTGTCACAAACAACACATAAATCATTTGTGTAGATGAACTATTGATAAAAAATCTTTGAAGATATCCATAAATATCTTTTTCGGGAAGATTAGTTTCAGGATCAGAGCCATTTGAATAAATAATATCTTCTTTAGGTACATTGTTGAACAATAACATTTGATATATAACATCCGAAACTGGTTTATCGTTAAAAGTTTGACTGATCATGATCTTCTTTTTATTTGCATCTACGGTTGTTTTTAATCCTAAAACCGGTTTCATTGCCTCTAATTCTTGTTTTACTGCATCATGTACCGATTTACTATTCTTATTTTTTAGGTTTAACCTTTCAGTAAGATTTTCAGTAATAGTATTTGTAGCATCATTCAATTTTTTTGTTAATTCTTTTTCTTTATTTTCCTTTTCTTTTTCTTTTTCTTTAGCCTTTTCAATTTTTTCGGAATTAGCAAACTGTGCATGCATTTTTACGATTTCATCTGTTAAAAATCTAATATGTTTAACAGCGCACTCCCATCTAGGATCATTTTCATTATATCCTTGCCGATTAGTTGCAGCCATATCTGGAAGTGTAGAGTTCTCAAAAGCATCAATGTAAAGATTTCCAACTATATAGCTTTCATAAACCCTATTCTTGCTCACTATTGGCAATACATTACGCAATCCCATTTTGTTGTGAGCAAAAATAGCCAAATAATTGTCCGAAAATTCATTAATTTCCTTTTTCATGCCTCGTGAAGTTCTATATGTTCCAATCCACCCATAGATGCGTACATTAACATTAGTATTTTCACCAGCAGTATTTTTCATATTAACGCATTCTTCAATTTCATTTATTTTGCATTTTTGAATGGTATTTGATTTTCCTAACGAATCAAGTAAATAAGATTTTTCATTTCCAACACACATGAATGTTCCTAATCGATCAATAATATCTTTTTCGTCTGGAACAAGCAAACACTCATTTCCCTTGTACAAAATGTGAACACTAAAATCTTCAATATCATTTGGAAATATCTTTGCCAAATTTTTACACACAGTACTTTGTAGTTTGGGAATATTTATTTTTGGATTTTCCATAATTATAGCTGTTCCTTGAGTAGATATAGCTTTGAGTTCGTATTCATTATCGTTAAGAATTTTCAACAACTCATCATCATGTTCAATGCGATGAGGCACAAAAAGGCCTATTTTTTCTGAATTTTGAACAGTAACCAACTTAAAGCCATTTGATATTGATAATGCTGCCAGTTTACCTACTCCTTTTCTTCCCATCTTTAGACGCTTTTTTATTTTTGTTCTAGCATTTGTTTCTTTATTTCTGGATTCACTGCCTATTACAAGATAATTATAAATCAAATCATCGGAAGACATTCCCATGCCATCGTCTTCAACACGTATTTCATTATCATCAATAAACACATAAACATTTTCAGCATCAGCATCATAAGCATTAGCAATCAACTCTGCAAGCACAAAATACATATTTGTATAAAGATCCTTACTCAACAATTCCAACATTCTAGGGCTAACTTGTAATTTATAATCTTCACTCATAATTTACACCTCAACATTATGATTATTTAAATGATGTATTATAGATTGACCTATAATTTCACCCAACCTTACAGGAACTGCGTTTCCTATATGTCTCGCTATATCTCTAAAACAAAACGGAACATCCGGATTTATGAAGTCGTAATTCGCAGGAAAAGTTTGCAACAATGCTCCTTCTCGTAATGACAATGCCCTATCCTGATCAGGATGACCATGTCTGCCAGTTCCGTATGCATAGAATTGAGTTGTAATTGTTGGACCTATTTGATTCCATGATAATCTGCCATAAACGGAGCTATATGTTTGTCCGGTATCTTTTTTATGGCATTCACATCGTAAATCTTCCGGCCAGTCATGCCACGTTCCTCCTTGTACAGAGGCTCGTATTCTCCTTAAATTCAATTCTGATAACCGTGCTGATCTGTGCAAAGGATCATTAACATCAGTTTCTCCGGCACCAATTTCAGGCAAACCTTCAATAAAATCTCGTATAACAACATCTTGTCTGTTATGTGTTGGATCAATCAAATCAATAATGCCCAACAATGAAGCCAACAATACAAATCTTCTCCTTGTTTGTGAAATTCCATAATCAGGGCAATACACAACTTTAGCCGAAATGTGATAACCCAATCGCTCAAGCAAATTATAGAAATCACTATATATTGAAGTCGTTCTTATTTGCGGTACATTTTCCATTGAAACTACAGTAGGATGAACTGCTTCTATCATACGACCGAATTCTGTAAGAAGATTATACTTTTCATCTTCATTGTTTGTTTTACCCATCTTAAATCTCATTTGAGAAAATGGTTGGCAGGGTGCACATCCAACAAGAATTCTTGTAACATCATTATCATAACAATTAATAATTTCATTACCATCCATGTTTCTGATATTTTCATTATGAAAATGTGCATCGTTATTATGTTCATACGCATATTTACATGTTGTATCTATATCAAACCCATCGGTAACATTTAATCCTGAATTTATTAATCCTCGTGTTAATCCACCGACTCCGCAAAACAAGTCAACAACTTGGCTAGGCATATAAATTTCACCACCGTATAAATTCTATTCCATTTGTTATTATACTACAAAAACATGTCAAATTCAACAAACAATTGGATACTTGTAAAGTCCCAAAAACAAAGCAATTAACTTAAAATCAACATGTTCGTGTTGATATTTACAAAGCCGTATGTTAAAATCATTGTTGAAAAATCATAAACTTTAATAATCTAATAATTAATAGAAGTAATATAAGCTATGGATAATCATTCACCTGAACAAAGACATAAAAATATGAAAGCAATAAAATCCAAAGACACAAAGATAGAAGTTATGCTTAGGAAAGAACTTTGGTCAAGAGATTTACGCTATCAAAAGAATTCCAAGAAAGTATTCGGAAAACCCGATATTGTTTTTATCGGCAAAAAGGTTGCCGTGTTTTGCGACAGTGAATTTTGGCACGGTTATGATTGGGATAATAAGAAAAAGGAATTCAAATCACATCAAGAGTTTTGGATTCCTAAAATTGAAAAAAACATTGCTCGAGATAATTTGGTAAATGAAACACTTGAAAATTCGGGTTGGACAGTACTTAGATTTTGGGGCAATGATATAAAAAAGAATTTACAGGCGTGTGCCGATGAAATTGAGAGGACGGTAAAAAGTAAAAATGACTAAATATAAATCTATTGATTTGTTTGCGGGAATCGGTGGCATTCGTCTTGGATTTGAACGAGCCTTCGGGGATAAAATTAACACGGTTTTTGTAAGTGAGTGGGATGAATATGCACAGAAAACATACAAGGCAAATTTCAAAGATGATTTTGAAATTGCGGGAGATATAACCAAGATAAACGAAACCGATATTCCGCAATTTGATATATGTCTTGCGGGGTTTCCTTGCCAAGCATTCAGTCTTGCGGGAAAAAGACAAGGGTTTGATGATAATTATAAAGGTCTTTGCCGAGGCACTTTGTTTCTTGATGTTGCGAGAATTTGCGAAGCAGACAAACCAAAGGTTATTTTTTGTGAGAATGTCAAGGGATTAAAGATTCACGACAGAGGAAGAACATTTGAAATAATTAAAAAAACTTTTGAAGATTTGGGTTATAAAGTTTTCTACGATATACTAAACAGTAAAGATTTCGGTGTTCCGCAAAACAGAGAAAGAATATATATTGTGGCTTTCAGAAATGATATTGCACCCGAAAAATTTGAATTTCCAAAGGCGACGGATGATACAAAAAGGCTGAAAGATATTATAGAAGAAAAGCCTGTACCGGCAAAATATTATTTAAGTGATGTCTATGTTGAAACCCTCAGAAGACACAAAGCTCGTCACGAGGCTAAAGGCAACGGCTTCGGATACGAAATTCGTGAATGGGACGGCATTGCCGGAGCTATTGTATGCGGCGGAATGGGCAGAGAACGCAATCTGCTGATTGATAAACGACAAAAAGATTTAACGCCGACAACACACATAAAAGGTGAGGTCAACAAAGAAGGTATCAGAAAAATGACTCCGAGAGAATGGGCTCGTTTGCAGGGATTTCCCGATACTTTCAATCTACCTCTTGCTGATGTCCATCTTTATAAACAATTCGGAAACAGCGTAACCGTAAATGTTATTGAAGCTATTGCAAAACAAATTAAGGAGGTACTTGATAATGCCTAAACTTTCTGGAAACAAAGGCGAATGGAGCGAAATATATGCTTTTCTTCGTTTGCTTGAAATAAAGAAATTGTATGCTGCGGATGCCGAATTGAATAAAAAAGACGATATGTTTTATAACATAATCAATATCATCCGTACCGAGCCTATCGGTACACTTGAATTCAGAATTAACAAAGCCGATGATACTGTGTCGGTTATTAAAACAAATACAGAAGATGTACTGCTTACATTATCTTGTGACGAATTCAAGACTGCCGCCGATAATCTTTACAATGAAATAATCAGTGCGAATAAATCATCTTTTGAATCGCAGGATACCGAAGAATTTTTAGAGCAACTGAATATAGGTGTACTTAAAGCGAAATCAACCGATAAAGCCGATATTCGAATTAAAATTCACGATATAAACACAGGTTACGAAACCGTTCAGGGATTCAGCATAAAGTCAAGACTCGGCAGTCCGTCCACACTTGTCAATGCAGGCAAAACAACAAATTTTGTTTTTGAAGTTACAGGCAATATTGATGATGCGGTTGTGCAAGAATTTAATACTTGTTCAAAGAAATTCAAGGACAGATTTGAAGTACTTGACCGTAACGGTTGTGATATAAGTTACGATTCAATGGAAAATGATGTTTTTGAGAGCAATTTACAACTCATAGACGGCGATTTGCCGAAGATTTGCGGTTATATGCTTAAAGAATATTATTCGTCGGGAGTCAACACAGTAACAAATTCACTTGAATCTTTAAATGTACATAATCCAATCGGATATGATTTATCAAAAGGTCATCCGTTTTATGAATATAAGTTCAAAAAATTTCTTGCAGAATGTGCACTCGGCATGCTTCCGTCAAAAGTTTGGGACGGTACTGCGGACGCAACAGGCGGATATATTATAGTCAGAGAAGATGGTGAGGTTTTGTGTTATCATCTGTTTAACAGAAACGAATTTGAAACCTATTTGATAAATAACACTAAATTTGAAACAGCAAGTACATCCCGTCACGAATTCGGAAGTATATACAAAGATAACGGAAAATATTATATCAAACTGAATTTGCAAGTTAGATTTATAAAATAATGAAAGATAAATACAAGGTATGCAGTTTATTTGCCGGCATCGGCGGCATTGACTTGGCTTTTCAACAAGCGGGATTTGAAATTGTATGGGCAAACGAAATTGATAAAGATGCCTGCAAAACATACAGATACAATTTTCCTGATACGGTATTGACTGAATGCGATATAATAAAAATCGGTACAGATGATATACTGGATTTTGATATTCTCACCGCAGGCTTTCCTTGTCAATCGTTCTCGGTATGCGGTAACAGAAAAGGTTTTGCCGACGAAAGAGGTAATCTTTTCTTTGAAATAATGAGAATAGCAGACGCTAAGCAGCCTAAAATTATTTTTCTTGAAAATGTTGCAAATCTTACGGAACACGACAATGGCAAAACCTTTAATCGCATACACAATGAGCTTTCCGATAGGGATTATTATATACGATACCTCATTGCGGATGCTTGCAATTACGGAATACCGCAACACAGAACAAGAACATATATAGTTGCATTTAAGAACTATGACATGTGCAACGGTTTTCGCTTTCCGGATGAACAGCCGCTGAAAAAGCATATTTTTGATATTATCGACCGTTCGGTAAAGGCTGATGATAAATTTTATCTTCCTATAAATTCCGCACAGTATCAAAAAATTAAAGCCGCAATGACAGACGAAAACCAAATATACAGATTTTCGGATTACGGCATTCAAAAGAGCAAAGACGGAATATCTTTTACGCTTAAAGCCAATATGGGAACTTGGTATAACCGTGTTCCAATTATAAAAGACAACTTCGGAATCAGAACGATTACACCGAAAGAATGCCTTGCCTTGCAGGGATTTCCTAAATCGTTTGATTTCCCCGATATTCCGATAAGAAGTATGTATAAACAGTGTGGGAACACAGTGGTTGTGTCTTTAGTTAACAGCATTGCAAAACAAATTTCAAAATGCATTTTATATAAAAGGTAAATGTTATGAAAAATTCTGTTCTAAACAAATTCAGCGAATGGATGAATGAACACACAAGTTTATCTGAAAGTTCAATAGAAAAATATACAAGTGCTGTAAACACGATATCTAACGATATGCTTTCGGCCGGAATAATAAATAACAGTTTGCTTAATATGTCTTTAAGTGAACTTGATTTAGCTGTTGCTTTAATTCTTGTAAATCCTAAATTTATTGCAAAAAATCAAAAAGGAAAGCGTATGTACAGCAACGGTCTCAAACAGTACCGATACTTTGTTTTAGATACGATTGACGGTGTTGATACCAAAGAACTCGAAATCGTAGATTCCATTGAAGCAAATACGGATATAACCAAAACCGAAAAAGAAGCACTTATAAAATCCAGAATCGGACAGGGAAAATTCAGAAAGTCATTATTTGAAAAATATGATGGCAAATGTGTTGTTACGGGAATAGACTTATCCAAACTTTTAATTGCCAGCCATATTAAACCATGGTCTGTTTCGGAAAACGATGAAAGATTAAGTCCTGATAACGGTATTCTGCTGAGTGCCGATTTTGACAGACTGTTCGACAGCGGTCTGATTACATTTGCAAATGATGGTTCAATTGTTGTATCTTCATTTGTAAACGACAACAACCGAACTATTTTAGGTTTGGATAAAAAAATAATTGTGAATTTGAAATCGACACCTTCTATGATTCATAATTTAGAATATCACCAGGATATTATTTTTGTCGCATAAACATATTTAATAAACTATAAAGTTTCTTATGATGCACAACGCATTACAAGAAACTTTATTTTTTTATGAATTTTTTCTAAAAACACATCAACAAAACTTGAATTTTTCTCTGTATTATAGAGGGGTATTTTTTCTATGGTGAAATCAAATGTAAACAAGGTGTAAAGAATTTTGAAAAACACCCGAACAAAACGGGAATTTTTCTCCGTATAGTAGAGGGAGTTTTTTCTAAGTGCTTTTCTTTTTGGTTTTCACTTTACAAAAATATTCTCTCGAATAATTTGGAAGGAGGTTTTCGTGTGCGTAAAAATTGCAGCGGTCAATTTTTTCTTTTGCCGAACAGAATTTTTGATGAACGGTTATCGCCCAACGAGTTCATTGTTTATTCTTTTCTCGTTCGTGCAAAAGACTCGGCAGGGCAAAGTTTTTGGTCGGTGCCGATGATTGCGAAAAGCTGTT
>UMLK01003975.1_pt1 | contig 36848 bp, 70 predicted proteins | sample 1966541 | NCBI WGS metagenome assembly UMLK01 (sample SAMEA4836198, study PRJEB28245) | human gut metagenome | biome: gut microbiome; material: fecal sample | place: Denmark | collected 2008 | reverse complement strand
GGTGGCGCGGGTTCCAACGGCTCGGCGGAAGCGCGCCAGACGTCCTCGGAAAATATATCGGTCTCGCAGGCGTCTCTGACCGCAAGGGACCCCGAACCAGCCCCGGGCGGTCGCGGCTCCGACGGCGGCGAGGCAGGCGACGGCTGCATCATCCTCTATTACCGCAAGCTCAAGCCGCTCAGCGCGGGCTGGCTGCGCGACAACACCCAAAAGCCGCTGCTCGACCGCCTCGGGCGCAGGATCATCGTATAAGGAGGGCTTTCTATGCCAGACGATTATTACGTTTCCGAATACTCCGGCGAGGAGATCGACGCGCTGCTCGGCGGCGCGGGTGCGGGCACCGTCCGCTACGACGCGGCCCAGAGCCTCACCGACGTGCAGAAGGCACAGGCGAGGGGGAACATCGGGACGGCACCGGATGGATTCGGATTGGGCGGTAATTCTAAACTGCTCACGTCCGATGATGACGTCAACACTATTGGCGCAAGTGGATGGTATAGTTGGGTGAGCGATAACGTTCCCATAAACGCGATTAAAATAACATACCTTACGATTATGAGAGTCGATGCTTATAGCTCAGGCGTTAAGGTGCAGACGCTTTACGGTGCGACCGATGGCAGTGATTTTACTGTGCAACCACTCGTTGCTCGGCGGATGATATACGGATCTAAGATTGGTACGTGGGAATACGTCAATCCTCCGCTCAACCTCGGCGTCGAGTACCGCACCACAGAAAGGTATCTCGGCAAGCCGGTGTATGTTAAGGTAGTCGACTGTGGAAATCTACCAGCAAGCGGATTAAAAAATATAGCTCACGGAATTGCAAACTGCAAACCGATACATGTTTATGGCGAAATGAGCAATGGCAACACTTTGCCCTATGCAGTAGGAACCAATTATTATATATCAGCTGATGGAAGCTATATACAGATTTATGTTACTAGTGACCTTTCTGATCAAGCAGTAAAAGCGACAATTAAGTGCACGAAGGCGACCGACTAAGGAGGGACACCGTGAAAATCATCAAATATCAGCTTTGCACCGAGGTCAACCGCGGCACAGAGCAAGAGCCGGAAATCGAGCAGATTTTTACCGCCGTTTCCCTCGGCTGGAGCGAAGCCAACGAAAAAATCGCCAAGCGCGAGGCCTACAACGGCGAGTACGAGATCATCGACGATGGCAGGCCCGAGCCTGCCCCCACCCAACTCGACCGCATCGAAGCGCAGACCACCTACACGGCCATGATGACCGATACGCTGATGGAGGGCTGAGATGAAAGAAAAAATCGCAAGATGGTACGCGCAAGGACTGTGGACCGCCGGCATGGTGCGCAGCGCCGTGAAAAAGGGCATCCTCAGCGCGCGGGACTATGAGGAGATCACCGGCGAAAGCTACGTCGCTGATAAATAAATTTTGAACAAAGAAAAGGAGACCAAAACTATGACTACTACTCGTATCGCATCCGACGGCAAGCTCATCAAGGTCACCGACACCCCTGCGGGCCTGAGCAAAAAGTCCGGCGTCAAGAACAGATTCGTGCAGCCCGTCATGGCGCGCGACCTCTCCCGCGCCGGCACGGAGATCTATGTCGCCCCGTGCTACAAGCTCACCTATGACGCGGACGGCTACTGTGTCAGGATGGAAACCGGCCCCATCCCGGAGGAGATTGCAGCTAAGCTCGCGGAGCTGAACAAGTAAACAGAGCGGGGAAGATCCCCCGCTCTATCCTAAGGAAAGAGAGACAACGCCTATGGAAGATTTGGCTGTGAAGCTGCAGGAGGTCAAGGACCGCTCGCTCCGAAACGAGGGGCGCATCAAGCAGTTAGAGGTAGATCAGCGGGCGCTGAATGAATTGGCGCTGTCGGTCAAAGAGCTGGCGACCGACCAGACGAACATGAAGGAGGACATCGGCGAGATCAAGGCCAATGTGCGGAGCCTGACTGCCGTGCCGTCCAAACGCTGGGAGAAGGTCGTGGAGCTGATGATCGCGACCGTCGTAGGCGCGTTCTTGGCGTGGCTTTTGGCAGGGGGCGCGGTATGAGGGACATCAAAGGCTCCACCAGCGAGGAGATCCGCATGATAAAGGCCATCCAGCGCTCCGTCGGGGCGCTGGACAACGGCTGGATCGGCAACCAGACCTTGAGCGACATCGCCGCCAAGCTCGGCGCGGACTGCTGGCCCCTTAACGTCGAGCTGTACGGTCAGCCCTGCATCCTCGCGCGGGACATCGAGCCAGTCAACATAAGCGGGCCGCTGCCGAAAAACGCCATCTCGGGGAGCTTTAGCTGGCAGGGCGCGCCGTGCAGCATCCTCGTGCGCGGCAAGGTCGTGCGCAACTGGAGCTGTCATTATCCGCGCCCCGAGAGTGTGCTCTACAAGATTCCGGGCGGCGCGGTGCGCATTGCCCGCGTCTCCTCGGCGGCGGCGCTGGGCAACGTCGTGTGGGCGGTCGGGGGCATGGGCCTGCTCGGCGGCTACGATCCGGAGCTGGACGGCTTTACCGGCGTCTACTCCGACGTTCTGCGTAAGACCAACCATACCGTCCTCGGCTACAAGGGCGGGCTGCTCTACGGCGTCTACTGTCGCAGCATGACCGCGCAGCAGGTCAACGCCTTTTGTCGGGACAAGCTCAAGCTGGATTACGCCGTCATGTTAGACGGCGGGCACGTCGCCGCCATCAACGGCGCGTGTAACAAGATCAACACCAACCAGCGGCAGTTCTATGCCGTGCGGTTTTTGTAAAGGAGGCAAAAAATGCAAAATCGACTTGCCAATCTGCTCACGGTCAAGAGCATTGTAACCATCGTGCTCACGGCGGTTTTCTCGGTGCTTGCCCTGCGCGGCAGCATCAGCGGGACGGAGTTTCTGACGATCTTCACGACCATCATCGCCTTCTACTTCGGCACGCAGACCGAGAAACGCAAAAATGAAGAAATTTCTTGAGACCATGACGGGCTGGGTCGGCGCTGTACGCGGCGATGCGGTGCATAAAAGCATCGTGGACGCCTACAACAGCTATCTCCCCCATCCGCGCGGCTACAAGCTGACCTACACCGACGACTACTGCGCGGCGATGGTGAGCGCGGCGGCGATCCTCTGCGGCCTGACGGATAAGATCCCGGTCGAATGCTCCTGCGGGGAGCAGATGCGGTGGTATCAGGCAAGCGGGCAGTGGATCGAGGATGATGCGCACGTTCCGACGGTCGGCGAGCAGGTTTTCTACCATTGGGCTGACGGTGCGGACTACGCCGCGGCGGACTGCACCGGCGCGCCCAACCACACGGGCATCGTGACCGCCTGTGACGATCAGAGCTTCACGGTGTTCGAGGGCAACAAGGGTAAAGCTCACGAGTGCGGCTATCGGACGTTGGAAATCAACGGGCGGTATATTCGCGGCTTCGGCGTGCCAAAATACCCCTCGGACAAGACCGTGCTCGTGCGCGGCGACAAGGGCGCGGCGGTCGGCAAGCTGCAAGAGCTCCTAAACGCCTGCGGCTATGCGCTAGACGTGGACGGTTCATTCGGGCCCGCGACGCAAATGGCATGGGTTGAATATGTTTACGCGTACCTCGGGAAAATTCTAAAATAACGAAAGGAAAACGGGCGGGAGACCTTCAACGTCTCCCCTCGCGTGAGCGCTCTGCAAGCCCCGGCGCACAGCATGGACAAGCAGCACCGAGCGATCCGGGCGAAATTATCCTCTATGGCCCCGCGTCGGGCCGTGGCATACATTCGGTCTTTTGAGCTTCCACCCGACGAAATGGCGTGCCTCGTCGAGTGCGACGTGCGGGGCCGCTCCTGCGTACAGGTGGCATTTGAAATGAATCTGTCGCCGGATACGGTCAAAAAGTATCGCCGAAAGGCGTACCGCAAAATCGCATCGGAAGTCTTTGAATAGGAAAAGAGCTTCACCAAACGGTGAGGCTCTTTTCCTTTATTGGGGGGGTATGAATGACGCATGGAGCACGTCGTGACAAAATTAGCATATTCCGTCAGAATTTGCAAACGCAATCGTTCGACGAATTTCGACGTACACTTTTCATCCCCTTTTCCGGCACTTTGGGAAAGGGGTTTTCTTGTACCATAGAGGAAGAAAAGGAGGTGCGCTGTATGTACGAACGGCTTTTGGCATTAGGCTTCACCGAGCAGATGGCGAGGGATATTTTGGTGCTGTTCCCCGAGCCGGACGAGCTGCGCACTTATGTTTATTTTGCGGAGCTGCTGCATGTATAGCTATTATAATCCGTCGCCTTATGGTAAGAACGTGGGCGACTGCACCGTCCGGGCGATCTCCAAAGCGACCGGGAAAGACTGGGGTGAAACGTATCTCGCGCTCGCCATACAAGGCTACTTGGACGGTGATATGCCGTCGGCCAATGCGACCTGGGGCGCTTATCTGCACTCCCTCGGCTATCGGCGCTACATCGTGCCGGACACCTGCCCGCTGTGTTACACCGTCGGGCAGTTTGCGGACGAGCATCCGGCAGGCACATACATTTTAGCCCTGTCCGGTCATGTGGTGTGCGTGCAGGACGGGACGATCTTTGACTCGTGGGACAGCAGCAATGAGACTGTGCTCTATTTTTGGGTAAAGGAGACTGAATGACATGGCTTTTAATCCGTACTATCAAAACCCTTATTATCCACAGCCGATGCCGGATAACCTTATGCAGATGCGGCAGCAGCAGATGATGCAGCCCGCTCCGCCTCCCGTGCCGCAGAATCCTGTCGCGACCGGCGGTGTGCAATGGGTGAGCAGCGAGCAGGAGGCGAGAGGCTACCTGATCGCGCCCAACTCTGCCGTGGCGCTGTGGGATTCCACCGCCCCCACCGTTTACCTCAAGCAGGCAGACGCAAGCGGGAAACCGACGCTCAAGATTTACGACCTCGTAGAGCGCGCAGAAACGCCCCGTACAGCGCCGCAGGAAAAGGGCGTGGAATTTGTCACCCGCGAAGAGTTCGACCGTCTGGCGGCGCTTGTGGGCGAAATAAAGGGCAAGAAGAAGCGCAAGGAGGACGAGGACGATGACTAATCCGTTCATGGCCGCGCTGGGCGGCGGGCAGATGCCGGGGCCGGTAGGCCAGTTCCAGCGCATGATGCAGCAGTTCCAGCAGTTCAAGGCGAATTTCAAGGGCGACCCCAAAGCGGAGGTCGAAAAGCTCTTGCAGAGCGGTAGGCTGAACCAGCAACAACTCAATCAGCTACAGCAGATGGCGAAGCAATTTCAAAGCCTGATGCAGTAAACATCAACATAAATCAACATCGTGGCCACGATTTGATGAATAAAAATTTTTCAAAGGAGTGATACTATGTCTCTTTCTGACGGCGGCGTTCAGGCCACTATGCCTGTTGCGCCAACCGGCATGATGAACAGCGGCTTTGGCGGCTTCGGCGGCGATGGCGCGTGGTGGATCATCATTCTTTTCCTGTTTGTGTTCTGCGGCTGGGGCGGCAACGGCTGGGGAAACAACGGCAATTCCGGCGGCGTGGTCGACGGCTACGTGCTGACCTCTGATTTTGCCAATGTCGAGCGCAAGATCGACAGTGTAAATCAGGGCCTTTGCGACGGGTTTTATCAGCAGGCGCAGCTTGTCAACGGCACCAACATGGCGATGGCAAACGGCTTTGCACAGGCCGAGCTTTCCCGCAGCAACCAGCAGGCGGCTCTCATGCAGCAGCTCAACGCCATGCAGATGCAGGCCGCTAATTGCTGCTGCGAAAACCGCGCAGCTATCGCCCAGGTGCGCTATGACATGGCGACGCAGGCGTGCGACACGCGCAACACCGTGCAGAACGCCACACGCGACATTATCGACGCGAACAACCAGAACAGCCGCGCCATCCTCGACTTCCTGACGCAGAGCAAGCTGTCCGACCTCCAGACCGAGAATCAGAATCTGAAACTGGCGGCATCTCAGGCCGCGCAGAACAACTATCTGATCTCGCAGCTGCGTCCGTGCCCTTCGCCTGCCTACATTACCTGTAACCCGTGGGCGGGCAGCGGTTACGGCGGCTGCGGCTGCAATCAGGGCTGCGGCTGCTGACAACTGCATAGCATAGCTTTTTGTTGGCGATGTTTTGTTGACGTCAACAAAATGTTCGGCCCCGTGCCGATACTGACACCAACGCGGCGGGGCTATTGCCTCGCCGCTGTATTTTAATTGCCTCGATTTCGAGGCATATGAAAGGACTGATTATTTTGGCAGAGTACACAAACGCGAATATTGTGAGCGTAGCCGCAGGCCAGAACGTTCCCTTGACCGAAACGGCGGTCAACAGCAAGCCGTGTATCGTGCATCGTCAGGGCGCAGGCATTGTCACGCTGCGCGGCCTCACCAATCAAAACCGCGCCCTGTTTCGGGTCTCCTTTGGCGGCAACATCGCTATTCCCACCGGAGGCACGGTCGAGGCCATCACGGCGGCGCTTGCCATCAACGGAGAGCCGCTGACCAGCGCAACAGCTACCGTCACGCCTGCGGCGGTAGAAAACTACTTTAACATTTATGTTTCCGCGCAGGTCTGCGTCCCGAAAGGCTGCTGCCTGACGGTCGCAATGGAAAACACCAGCACTCAGGCCGTCAACTTCGCCAACTCGAACCTGACGGTTGAGAGAATCGCGTGAAAGGAGAATGGACATGAGTAAGAAAGCAATGTATGATCTGCGCAATATGCTTTGCGAAGAACTCGACGAGCTGGCGCGCAAGGGCGATCTGGGCGCGGGCGACCTTGAGATCGCGCACAAGCTGACCGACACCATCAAGAACATCGACAAGATCGAGATGATGGAAGACGACGGTTATTCTCGCGACGGAGACTATTCGCGTCGCTATTCCCGCGATGGCGATTATTCCCGCGACGGTGATTATTCTCGCGGCGGCGACTGGCAGGCCGATATGCGCGGCACTTACGGCAGGGGCAGCTCCTATGCTCGCCGCGGCACGCATTACGTCCGCGGGCACTACAGCCGCGCCGACAGCATGGAGCACCTGCGCGAGCAGATCAACGACATGATGCGCGAGACGGACGACGACCGCGTAAAGGAAGCGCTGCGGCGTGCCGCGAGCCTGATGGAGGAATAAAGGGGGTGCGTCCCCTTGATCGACGAAAACGAGGTCAAGCTGTGGATATCGCGGCTTGAGACGGAGGCATCGAGCTGGCCCAATTATCAAAAGCTGGCGGCGCTGTACATCATCCAAAATCAAAACGCGCCCAAAGAACCGGAAAGGCCGATGTTGTATTCGGCAGCTCCGGCGCCGGTCAAGACCTATGCGTCTGAAACGGTAGGCAGCTACGGCGACAGCGATTTTTTGAAGGCCGTCTCCGACATGGCTCCGGCAAGAGCGTGGGAGGTCATGGACGAGCTGATGGACAGCCTAAAAATCGTCAACGAGCGCGTGTACAACAGCGTGATGCGGAAGCTCGAAAAATGAGAACACCCCCCGTCTTACGACGGGGGGATTCTTTTGGGCATAATTTACCTTTGGGAACACCAAGGTCAAATATGCCTAACGGGGCGTTACAAAAAACGCGCCGTCGTCATCTGCGTCAATTCTCCGGATAAAGCGCGTCCAAAATTCTTTTTTCTCTTCCTTGGAGTAAGTGTCATATTCAGCAAGTCCATTTCGAAGCGCATCAAGGTTTGTCTTCGGCTTTTCCTCTACCGCTTCAAGTGTTTTTTTCAAACTCGCATACTCCCGCTTGTATTCGTCCAACTCGATCAAATCATTCAGATAAAGCGTTTTCAACTTACCCATTTTCTTTCGTATCGCGTCCGCGCTTTGCGTGGGCTTTTTTTCTGCCTTTTTGTAATAGCGATTGTTTCGCTCGGCAATCCCCTCAAGCTCATGCAATAAATAATCTTCCAGCGTGTCTTCTCGAATCCTCTTTTTGTGCTGGCAAGCGGAGTTGTCAAGCATTCTCGTCCGGCAACGATAGTAGGTATAAATCTGCTTTGCCGTTTCCGACTGCATCGTTTTCCCACACTCTTTGCAATGCAACAAGCCGGAGAACAGATAAACGCGATCTGTATCAACTCCTGCGCAGCGCTGCGACCGCTGACGGAGGATGTCATTTACAATGTCAAAATCCTGCTTGCTTACCAGCGCGGGGCAAGCGTTCTCGATGCCGTACACCTCGCCGATATAAAGCCGGTTCCGAAAATAGTTTACATACTTGGTATACGCCCTGTCAACCCCCCACGTCTCGAGCATATACTTTTTTACGCCCAGCACGCTTTGCAGTCTGACATACGCCGCAAACATATCTCGCGCGGCATCTGCCGTATCGTTATCAATCTGGTATTTCCTGTCCTTGATGATATACCCTAAAGGGGCTTTTGACCCTGCCGGTTGGCCTTTTGCACGCTTGCCGTCGTTGATAAATTTGACTCGCTCGCTTGCGCGGTCGGCCTCGTCCTGCGCGACAGACAACATGATGTTGACCTTTAAGCGCCCCGACGCGGTGCGCGTCTCATAGTCCTCTTCCGTTGCTTGCCATGTCACTCCGTATTTGTCCAGCTGCGTCTGTACATCGTAGTACCCGGCAACGTTTCGAAACCAGCGATCGAGCTTGATAAACAGGATCGTGTCTACCTTCCCAGCCTTGCAATCGTCCAGCAGTTGCAGGAGCGCAGGGCGCTTTTTGTACGGTTTTCGCGCGGATATGCCCGCGTCCTCATATATGCCAACCACGGTCATTTTATTTGCTTTGGCATATCTTATCAGCGCGTCACGCTGCTCTTGCAGGGACAGCCCATGCCGCGCCTGCTCCTCGCTCGTGACGCGGATATACAATGCCACTCTCATCGAATCCCCCTCCAAAATCCGTAATCTATACAATGAAAATCAATGTACACGCACCACGCAGCGAGAAAAACGATTATAACAAACATTACAGCAATCGCGCCGTTGCGGATATGGACACCGCGCCGCATGATCTCAATGGTATCGGCCTTTGCGTCAACATGGCGTTCCAGCTCATCATTCCGCGCTTGCAAAGTTTCCTCGGTCGGCGTCAGGTGTTCGGAAATCCCGAACGATTCATCAAGCGATATTCCAAGCGCTTTGCAGATCGGCGCGACGGTGTAAATCGACGGAGATTTAGAAAACTTGGAAAAGAAGTTCTGCACGGTGGACAGCGGTACGCCGGAAGCGTCGGAAATGTCTTGATAGGTCATTTTCAATTCTTCTTTACGGATTCTACACACTTCTTGGATGTTCATTTACGCCACCTTAATTTTTTCGATTTTCGCGCCGCAAAGTCGCAAGATGAGGGCTTGTCGAACCATGTCGAACGCTGCCTTATTGCAAGGCTTCGGCATTGAATTACCAAGCCAAAGTGGGCTACGGTAAAGACAAGCAGCGACGACCGCTTCTCGCCGGCTGCAAAAAGGCCCCGCCGTTTGTTGCAGAGAGCGGCGGGGCCTTTAGTTACTTAATAGTCCAGGAATAACCGCAGTTTTGGCAGAGGCAAACCTTTTCGTTTTTAACGACAGTCTTTTCGTTCCCCTTGCTCTTTTTCCAAACAAGATTAGACATGCCGAGAGTGCAAAACGCAGTCAAGCCGCGGGCGGCATTGTTCAGATGCCCGCCAATTCCGTTTCCGTGTTTTTTCGTGTAGGTCGTAGCCTGCTGGATTTCAATCGTTACATTTTCGCTCCCGCAATTTGGACACATCATGATAAACTTTCTCCCCTCTGTTATTATATTTTCGGCTGCACAAAGTGCAATAATCGACACATAGTAAAATAAAAAGTGATCCTGCGGCTGCGCGCCGCTTTATAATATTTCTTAATTGTTGCACAGCGCCGTGCAGCAAACGCCTGTTGTGGGGATAGGTATGAATACCGAAAAGGAGGTCGAAGCATGGACGCACAGGTGCAAGCGGCGGCGGCGCTGTATTTAATGCTAACGCCAAAGCAGAAAGACGAAATGCTCGCCATCGTCTGGCGGGCCATTGCGGAAAAAGAGCGGCAAATAGAGAAAGAAAGCGGAGGGCAACTAAGATGAACGAGCTACTGACAAAAGATAATAAGCCGTCGGACTTGGCAAACCGCGTAAAATGCGATACAATAAAAGATGCAGAACATCGCGCTTTGTTGGGAGAAGCTGTTGACCTTCTGCGAAAAATGGCACCAGATCAGTTTAGAAAAATTATGGGGGAACTGCAATGAAAATTTGGGCGATCAGCAAGGAAAACGGCTGCGAGCGCGAAATCGGCATCGAATGTGACGGCGTAGACCGCGAGACGGCTATCAATGACCTGTACAAAATGGCAAGGAACCTTTTTGCCGGGGAGCTTGATTTGTTCTGGAAAGAAGGGGAAAAGGGCAAAGCAACCTTTTAACGTTGCTGTTCTCCCACCGCGCCCCTTGCGGCTTTGACAAAAACCCGCAGGGTTTCTTTGTCCATCTTTTTCAGAAGCGCCACAGCTTCCTTAAAATCTTCATCATTGTCCCACTTCGCGCCCTCGGTCTTCGGATCGGGGGCGCTTTCTTTTTCTTCTCCGTCCCCATAAAGGAGATATTCAGAAGTAACGCCCAAAAATCTTGCAATTTTCTCTATATTTTTCATTTTGGGGCGCGTTTTCCCTGTGTTCCAATTGGAATACGATGCAGAAGTTAGATTACATTTTTCGTAAAACTCTGCTTTAGAAATGTTTTTCTTAGCAAGCAAAGCATTTATTCTTGTAACAATTGGCGATCTATCCAAAAAATCACCGCCTAGTTTGGCTAATTTTTAACTAGTAAAATTCTAAGTTTTTCTTGACAAACTAGTATTACTAGCTTATACTAGTTAGCATAAAGGGTAACAAAAACCCAAGCCCCCTTACATTTAGCGGACTGCGAAAAAATATTATGATCGTTGGCACCTTTATAATAGCACAGTTTGCAAGTTTGTCAAGGGAAACTTAGTTTTTCTTACTCTTTCGCTAAGTTTTTTTGGTTGCGGCGAGGGGAAAAGAGACCGCCCCGATGCGTGAACATCGGGACGGCTCACCGGTCACTTTGACCGGCGGTTGGACAAGGCGGACGCGGCAAGAGCCTTTGAGTTCTTGCTTGCCTTGCGGTTGCTTAAAGTTTTCGACGCTTTGGAAGCAACGCGCTTACTTGTCCGGACGGAGTTCCGCGGCAAAGGGTTCCCTCCTTTCAATGAGAATATGGGGAGCCTCGTGCCTTTTCACTCTATCCTCCTGCATGAGAGTATAGCAAATCCCCACGCCGCAGTCAATGAAAACTAAGTAAAAGCAAATTGGAGGTGAACAAATGAGTTTTCGCAGTGCTCGATTGGCTGCCGGCTTGAGTGTCCAGCAGGTGATCGAAAAACTAAAGGTCTCCGACGCGGCGGTCTATATGTGGGAGACCGGGCAGCAGCATCCCCGCGCAAGCCGCTTGCCGGAGGTCGCCGCGCTTTACGGCTGCACGGTGGACGAGCTTTTGAAGCCCGATGAAAAGTAAAAAAAATGCCCCGCCCAATGTTGCAGCATCGAGCGGGGCGGGTGGGACAAATCTTACCACAAGATATTGTGTCCGTGCTTATTGTAGCACGGAAGAAAGGAAAAGGCAATGAGAAAAAAACCCGAGTACAAGATCATTTGGGTCACGCCCCCTGACCCCGTAAAGCTGGGGACGATCATGGGCGAGATTTATGCGCGCGGTCGCGGCCTTGAGTTTGTTGGGCTCGTGCCGAACGCGAAGAAGGGAGAAAAGTCATGAGCACGCTGTTTATCTTTATCGGCATCGGCACCGTGACGCATTGGGTTATGCGGGCGCTGGACAAGCTGGAGGGCAGGGCATGAGGCGCGACCGACGCACCCGCGAGCAGCGCAAGGCAGACGCTTCGGCGCGCGTTGCCGCTGTCTGCCTGTTCCTCGCGGTGCTGCTGATCCTCTTTGCGGTGCTGACGGTCAAAACCACCGGGCAACCGTACAAGGGCGAGCCGCCGGTCATCGAGGGCAAGCTCCCCGGCGAGGACAAGCCCGCAGAGGGGAGCGCGGTGCTCGACATCGGCGAACCGCTCGGCAAGTTCTGCTTGACCGCCTATTGCCCGTGCGCGAAGTGCTGCGGCAAGACGGACGGCATCACAGCGACCGGCACGTTGGCCGCCGAGGGCCGCACGATCGCGGTTGACCCTCGCGTGATCCCTTACGGCTCCACCGTCACGATCTACTTTGCCGACGGCACGAGCCATACATACACCGCCGAGGATTGCGGCGGCGCGATCAAGGAGAACCGCATCGACGTATTCTTTGCCGACCATCAGGCCGCGCGGGAGTTTGGCGTCCAAACCGCTTATGTTTACAAGGAGGTATCGCCATGACAAACGATGCTTTGCGTTTGCTGTCCGCTCTCGGCGAGGGCGAGGACAATGCTATGACGCGCGGCGCCCTATGCGCTTTGCTCGGCTTGCCGGACCGCACCGTGCGCAAGCTCATCGAAGAAGCGCGACGAGAGGAAACGGAGGACGGCCCATTTATCGTCAACGCCTGCGAGGGCAAGGGCTACTTCCTCGCCCGCAATGCGGACGAGATCGAGCGTCACTACCGCGGCGAATACTCCCGCGCGATGGCGATCTTGGTACGCACAAAGGGCGAGCGGAAATTTTTGAAGAAGGCGGGTCGGCTATGATGTATCAATGCGAGAGCTGTCACGCGATTTTTACGGAGCCAGGCACCTACATGGAGCGTGAAAACCTCGACGGGGAAAACGGCTGGTATTACGCCGAGCGGGCGGCCTGCCCGTACTGCGGTGAGGAATGGTTTGAGGAGGTGGAGGACGATGCCGAATCTGGATGACGGCACTTCCGGCTACCTGAAAGGCACGGCGTCGGTAACGACCTATTTCCCAATCGACCGAAAAGGCACAGCGTACATAGCCTGCGAAGCCTGCCGGTTTTACAGACGGTCAAGCAAGCGCTGCGGGCTTACGGATGAAGTCATTCCGTGGCCGGACAAATACACCGGGCGAAACTGCCCGCTTACTTTGGAGGAAGAAGAAAATGGAGAATCTTGGAATTTATGAAAAGCTCTCTGCAATCCAGCAAGAGCTGAAAGCCCCGAAAGGGCAGTTTAACAGCTTCGGCAAGTACAAATATCGGAGCTGCGAGGACATTCTTGAGGCGGTCAAGCCGATTTGCGCAAAGCACAAAACCGCGCTCGTTCTGCTCGATAGTATTACCGAGGTTAACGGTCGCTTTTATGTGACCGCGCAGGCGCAGCTCCACGACTGCGAGAGCGATAACGCTGTTACTGCAACGGCATATGCCCGCGAGCCTGAGAAAAAAACCGGTATGGACGAGAGCCAAATCACCGGAACGGCATCAAGCTATGCCCGCAAGTACGCGCTGAACGGCTTGTTCTGCATCGACGATACGAAAGATGCGGACACGGATGAGTACAAGCAACAAGAGAAAAAGGAAAAGCCGAGCAAGGAAAAAATGCAGTCCTTCAACCAGGCGTACAAGGAACAGTTTGACTACACCTGCCAAGACTGCAAGCAGCCGATCACACCGCAGTCCTTTAACGGCAAGCTCTATCGTGTGAGCGACATCTCCAAAGGCGCGATGAAGAAATACGGTGTTCCGCTCTGCTGGTCTTGCATGGAAAAGAGGAAAGCCAATGAAAGCCCGACTGCATGATCTATCCCTTGCGCGGGATGGTGGGTATTTACTCACCATCGCCACGCGGGAGAATATCGGGCCGCTGTTTGACGAGCTGCACGAGACAGACGTTGACGTGACAGTGAAGAAGCACCGCGAAAAGCGTAGCTTGGATGCCAATGCTATGTGCTGGAAAATCTGCACAGATATTGCAAATGCGGTAGGGACAACAAAAGAAGATGTGTACCGAAACGCAATTAAGTCTGTCGGAGTGTATACCCCCCTCCCCATAAGAGATGAAGCGGTTGAAGCGTTTCAGAGGAATTGGGAAAGCCGCGGGACTGGGTGGATTCTTGATGTCGTAGATGATAGCAAATTGCAGGGGTATAAATTGTGTTTTGCCTATTTTGGTTCATCAACATATAACACCGCAGAAATGTCAAGGTTAATTGACAATCTTGTTTGCGATGCAAAAAGCCTTGGAATAGAAGTAATAAGTGAAAGCGAAAGGAGTTTGCTTCTTGAAGAATGGGAATCGTCTTATTGATTTAACAGGGAAACGCTTTGGGCATTTGACCGTGATTGAGCGCGCTTCGAACACGAATTGCAACGGGCACATTACTACAAGATGGGTATGCCGATGCGATTGCGGAACTGAAAAAGTCATAAGCGGGAAACACCTTAAATCTGGGGCTGTAATCAGTTGCGGGTGCATTGGACAAGAACATTCAAGAGCTGCAAAAATAACACACGGGAAAGCTCATAGCCGTCTTTATGGCGTTTGGTGCAATATGAAAAACCGCTGCTACAACCCAAATGTAAGTTGTTACAAGCGATATGGAGGGCGCGGGATTGGCGTTTGCGACGAATGGAAGAACAGTTTTCAAGCGTTTTATGAGTGGGCGAAGAAAACGGGATATGACGAAACGGCCCAATATGGGGAATGCTCCATTGACCGCATTGACAACGATGGTGACTATACGCCAGAGAATTGCAGGTGGGTCGATTTTAAGACGCAAGCCCAAAACCGCAGGAAGGGCAATCGTTATTATCGGTCCTATTGCGCGTTGTGGGAGAGTTGAATGCACAAAATGACAAAGGCCACGTCCATCCCCAAAAGCGTCAAGGAGGCCGTATACGAGCGCGACGGCGGGCGCTGCATTCTCTGCGGGCGTAACAACGGAGAGCCGGTAGCGCACGTTATACGGCGCTCACAGGGCGGCAGAGGCATCGAGCAAAACATCGTGACGCTCTGCCCCTCCTGCCACCGAGCCTTTGACGAGGGGCCGCAGAGGACGGCGTTATACGCCTGCATCGTCGGCTACCTCAAAGCGAAATATCCCGGCTGGACACGGGAGAACATGATTTACAGGAAAAATAGGGAGGAATTGAAATGAGCTTGAACAGGATCAGCGTCATGGGACGCATTGGAAAGGACCTTGAGCTGCGCCGCACGCAGAGCGGCAAGGCGGTCACCAGCTTTCCCATTGCCGTCGACCGCGACGGTAAGGATACCGGAACGGACTGGTTTGATGTGGTCGCGTGGGAGCGCACGGCGGAGTTTGCCGCGCAATACTGCGCCAAGGGGCGCAAGGTAGTGGTAGACGGTCGCTTGCAGGCGCGAGACTGGACCGACAAGGACGGCAATAAGCGCCGCTCGGTCGAGATTATCGCCAATAGCGTGTACTTTGCCGACAGCAAGCCGCAGGAGGGGCCCGCCGCATACAGTCCCGCATCAAGCAGCCCGGGCGAGTTTAGCGAGGTCGAGGACGACGGGGAGCTTCCGTTTTGATGGAGGTGCGGCATGAGATACGAGGTGCATATCGATTCGCCGCGCGAAAGGGCGATTATTGTCTTGCAAGAAGTGTCCGAGAGTGACGCGACTGATATCGCAGAAGTCATGACGCGATACGGTGCGACGGTTTCCCTGCTGGCAAAGCCGAAGGAGTAAAGCGATGGAGCGTAATCAATTCACTTTTTACCGAAGTTACAGGGACGCGCTGCGAGCGCTCAGCGCAAAAGATTTCAAGGCCGTTGTGCTGGCAATCTGCGATTATGCGCTTGATGAAAGCGAGCCATGTCTTTCTGGAGTTCCATGCGCTGTTTTCACTTTGATTCGTCCAACGTTGGACAGTGGTCGAAACAAAGCAGCGAATCGACAGAATAAAACGAAAACAAAAAAAGAACAAAGTGGAAACAAATCGGAACAAACCGGCAAGGAGAAAGAGGGGGAGAAAGAGGGAGAGAAAGAGAACGATAGTTCTCTCTCTATATCTCTCTCACGAAAGGCTCCCACGTTTGGCGAGGTTGCCGAATATGCCAAGCTGCGCGGAGGGCTGATTGACCCCAAGCCGTTCTACGAGTTTTACTCCGTCGCCGGTTGGAGGGATACCGAGGGAAAGCCGGTCTACAACTGGCAGCAGAAATTCCAGCTATGGGAAAAGCGCGAGCTGGAGAAGAAAGGGGGCGCGATGAATGGACATTGTCACGATACTGGAAGAGATACGAAAAAATGGAACGTCCCCGGAGCCGTCAATCTCTAACGAGTGTCCGCTCTGCGGCGGCGTTGGATACACCGTGCGGAGGTCGGCAGACGGAAACGCGGAGTACCGGGAGTGCGAATGCTCCATCCGCAAAAGGAATCTGCAACGCATCGAAAGAAGCGGGCTTAAAGAGCTTTTGCAGAGATGCACGATGGAGAACTACTGCGCGACTGAGCCGTGGCAGAAGCAGGCCAAAGAGGCAGCGGAACGCTATCTTGCCGATTGGCGCGGAAGATGGTTTTACGCCGGAGGAAGCCCCGGAAGCGGGAAAACGCATCTTTGCACGGCGATGTGCGGGAAGCTTATGGATGCCGGATTACCGGTACGCTATGTGCAATGGCGGGCGGATATTCCGGCCATCAAAGCAAAGGTCAACGATGCTGAGGCATATCAAGATGCTATCGACCCGCTGAAAAGCGTCAAGGTTCTGTACATTGACGATTTTCTCAAGGGCACGGCGACGGAGGCCGACCGAAACATTGCGTTTGATCTGCTCAATGCGCGGTATATCAAGCCAAGCCTTTTGACAATCATCAGCTCCGAGTGGACGATCTCGCGTGTGCTGGATTGGGACGAGGCGATAGGCTCGCGCATTGCGGAGCGGTCGAAAGGCTGCGTGCTGAATATTACCGGGTCCAAAAACTACCGGCTGAAATGAAAGAATTTCTGAGGAGGAAATGAAAATGACAGAAAAAGAGATTGTGTCCGCCCTGCGCGTAACAGAGAGCCGCAGCAAGCGGGAGCTGCTGGACGCAGCCGCCGATCTGATCGAAAAGCTGACCGACCGCTGCGCGCGCTACGCCGAGGAGATCGCCGTGGCGCAGGAGCGGACACGGTGGATCCCGGTGACGGAGCGCCTGCCGGAAGATCCCGTGCAAAAGGTGCTTATTTTTGTTCCGCATCCACACGGGAACATCGTTGATGTCGGGCGATATCTTGGCGCTGACGGCTGGGTGTTGGAAGGATGGTATCTCACACAATCCTCTGTCACTCACTGGATGCCGCTGCCCGAAGGGCCGGAGGAGGAAAGGTAAATGAAAAGACTAACAACTAATTACCCAGACAACAACCTTGATACCGCCCTGAATTTGTTTTACATAAAAGACTTTGAGACGTGGGTGCGTGGCGGAGGCGATGGCACGGATTACCCGGACATCCGGCTCTACGATTTTATCCGCAAAGCCGCAAAGATTTTGCTGCCGGACTTGGACTTCCCAATGGATGATGATGGCGTAGACTATGCGATGAGTGAGCTTTTGTTGGACGGTCCTGATGAGCCGACAGGCTTGCTTGCCCTGCTTTATACCGCAGCATGGTCATACGCAGAACTGCGTGGCAGGCTCATGCAATACGAGGACACGGGGCTGACGCCGGAACGCTGTGCTGAATTTGCGCGAGCAGACGCGGAAGGACGGTACATCGTAATGCGTGATGCGGAGAGGGAGGGTGTTGCCCGCCTGCGCGAGCTGGCCGAGGCCGACAAGGATGGGCGCGTGGTGGTGCTGCCGTGCAAGGTGGGCCAGCGGGTGTTCGCCTTGTTGGACACGGATAAGCATATAAGCGAGTGCGAGGTCAAGCAGATTGGTATGGGCAATAAAATCGGCTTTATTGGCCTTGAACCAATAGGCGCCAGAGGGCGGGAGTATGGCGTAGCGCTAAACGGATTCGGCAAGACCGTATTCCTCACCCACGAGGAGGCGGAAGCGGCATTGGAGGCGATGAAGGATGAGTAAGGCTGTTATGCTGAGTATCCGCCCGAAGTGGTGCGAAAAGATTGCCAACGGCGAAAAGACAATTGAGGTGCGCAAGACACGCCCGAAGATGAACACGCCGTTTAAGTGCTATATCTACTGCACGCTGCCAAAATATCCGCACGAGGACTTCATTGCGACGGACTATCCAAGGCCACAGTTTTACGGCGGCGGCAAGGTCATTGGAGAGTTTACCTGTGACCAGATATTTCCCATCAATGTTTTCGACAATGGCAGCATTCAGAACTGGCTTTTCGAGCACATGGAGCGATCTTGTCTTACATACGAGGAGCTTGCTGACTACATCGGCAACGGGAAAACCGGCTACGGCTGGCACATCTCCGACCTGCTGATCTATGACCAGCCGCGGGAACTAAGCGAGTTCCAGCGTGCAACTGACCCATGTGTATTCTGCATGGAAAGAATCGCACGGGAATGCACAGACTGCAAAAAATGGGGCGGTGACATTAAGCGCCCGCCCCAGAGCTGGTGCTATGTGGAGGCGATGAAAGATGACTGAACTGAAACCGTGCCCGTTTTGCGGAGGTAAAGCGCGGCTCTTTGTAGGTAACGGCGTAAGAGTAATTTGCTCTAAATGCTATGCAGGTACAAGGATTCTGACGGACAACATGGAGTACGAAAGCAACGCCGTAGAAATGGTGGTCGAAGCATGGAACAGGAGGGCTGACAATGGCTGAATACATTCGTGCCGTAGAAGCGGCAGAAAAAGTCGCGGGAATCTTTAAAGTACCAATGGCAGACCTTGTGGACATTTTCTCGGAAATCCCCGCCGCCGACGTTGCGCCCGTGGTGCATGGGCGGTGGATTTCGTGGGAAGAAGCAGGAAACTTTGTTCCCTCACCAGACAGGCACGAGTGCTCTGTTTGCCACGATGCGGCGCAAGTGCTTGTAAATGGGTTTGAATTGTTGTCGGATTACTGCCCCAACTGCGGCGCGAAGATGGACGGAGGTGACAGCGATGCGGCTGATTGACGCTGAATTATTGGAAGACCAGTTTGGAATTTCCGATGAAGATATTTTGGCAAAAGAAGAAATCCGATACGCCCCAACCGTGGATGCTGTGGTCGTTACGCGATGTGAGGACTGCAAGCATCGTATCTATAAGCACGTGAACTCTTGGATCGGCGAAATTGGTGGATGCAATATTTTCAATTATCCTATGCCAAACGATGCTTTTTGCAGCTACGGCGAGCGTAAGGATGGTGAAAGCTGATGTGGATAAGATTGCTTGAAATTTTAGACCCCCGTGAGGCGCTCATGGAGGCAAGGCTTAAAAAGGAGTCCGGCATATGATCCGCATCATCATCGACATCGAAGACCACGGCGACAAGCTGGCGACCAAGGAGGCCGTGGCAATGGCACTTGAGCAGTTCGGCAAGGTGCGCGTGGTTCTTGTATCGGACGGGAGGGGGAAATGAGCCTGACGGCATCTGACCTTGCACGTCTTGGGCCTGCGGCACAAAAACAGGTGGTTGAAAAGGTACTTGCTCAAAAAACGGGCAAGTACCACAACTGCAAAACCGTGCGGCATGGCATCACGTTTGACAGCAAGCACGAGGCAGACCGCTATGATGAGCTGCAACTGTTGCTGAAAGCGGGGGAAATACACGATTTGAAGCTACAGCAGACGTACAAGCTCGTGGGGGCGCAGAGAACGCCAACGGGAGCCGTTGTGAGGGCAGTTACATACATAGCCGACTTCGTGTATACCCGCGACGGGAAAACGATTGTAGAGGACGCAAAGGGCTTTAAGACAAAGGACTATATCATCAAGAAAAAACTGATGCTGGAGCGATTCGGCATTTGGGTGGAGGAAGTGTAAATGGCAAATCAAAGCGAAACACTCTGCTGGACCTGTAAGAACGCCTGCGGGAAATGCCCTTGGTCGGAATGCGACAAGGAAACGCGGAAGTTGAAGTGGCGGCCAGTGGAAGGTTGGCGCGCGATCAGAACAAAGGTTTTGATGAATTCTTGCGGCGGCGCTCGCAGGCATTACGAAACAAGCTACATTGTCACGGCCTGTCCGCAGTACGAGGTGGGATGAAATGAGCTGCTTTAACTGTCAGGAGCGGCACGTCGGCTGTCATTCGACCTGTGAACGATACGCTGCGTGGCTGCAAGAAAAGAAAGAGGCAAAAAACAACGAAACGGCCAGCATAGCCGAAGAAAGCACGATGATCAATTACATTTAGAGGTCAAAAGACCGATACAAACGGAGGGTGGGGAGAAAATGATCGAATTTCCCTATTGCGTCTATCCGGCGCTGAAAAAGGTTTTCTGCGAGCGACAGTACACGCGCCGCCAGCTTGCCGATGCGGTAGGCATTTCCAAAAGCAACATCTGGTGGTGGCTGTCGGGCAACAATCAGCACACCATCGACGTGATCAAAGGCATCCTCAGAGAGAGCGGCCTGACATTTGAGGAAGCGTTCGGAGGTGCGGAATGAAGGTAGGCGACAAGGTGCGGGTGCAGTTTATGACGGTGCCGGAGGAGTTTCCGGGCAAGGCGCGCGGCGAAAAGATGTACCCGATCCGCGCCGGCGTGGTGACGTACATCCATCCGCAGAGGCGCTATGTGACCGTGGCGATCATGGTAGACGGCAAGGAGATCAAAGAAAGTTTCCGACCGGAGGAGGCGCTGGCATGAACGCGTTTCCCGAGCGTTTGAAGCGCTTACGGGAGAGAAAGAGAATAAAACAATATGTCCTATCTGAACTGTGCGGTCTGCACCGTGACGCGGTGAGGCGGTACGAGGCGGGGGAGGCTACGCCCACAACGGACGCATTGGAAAGCATTGCCGACAAGTTCGGGGTATCGGTTGATTATCTGCTCGGACGGACGGATAATCCGATGACCGTGGACGATTATCTAAAAAAATTTTGAAAATTCCCCTTTTAAGGGGAAAAATAAGAAAAACCTATGCAAAAATAGAGGCGTGAAGAGCCTCGCCCCATCACGCCTCTGCTTTTTCATCTGTTTCCTCCTCCCTTGATAGCCCTCCCTTCGGGGAGGGCAGTTGAGGGCAAAAAATGACAGGACTCCTCGCACCTCTCAACGATGTGTCCCAGGGGAGACATATACGGGCAAATGTACCAAGGTGGCGACGCGGTCTCCAAAACCGTGTGTGGTGGGTTCGATTCCCAACTGTCCGTACCAGAGGCCGGGTAGCGCCCGGACAATGTGAGACCGTTGTCGTCATGGCTCACATGGAAATGACAATGCTCGCTGAAAACTGCGCTTGTCTTGATGCGTCAAGACCGGTTTGACCTGACAGAATAGGGGCTACGACGTTTCGGAGCGTAGTCGCCGGTAGCGTGTGACAATCTAAGCAGAAAGCCGAACAAAAACGGAAAAGGAGAACGAAAGATGTTTATCAGCAAAAAGAAGTTCAACGAGGCCATCAAGCAGGCCAAGGAAGATGTGTACATGGAGATGGGGCGGCGCAACCACGAGAAAGAGCGAGAGGACTATATTGCTACTCGGTTCAACGATGTCAACATGCGCCTGAACAACGCTTTTGTTGACATCGACAATAGACTTTCTGCGCTGGAATCGCAAAACTCTGGGAAATATCCTGTATCCATGAAATATTAAGCACAGCAACGACGGCTGGAAGAGACAGCGTTGTAGCCCCTCTGGGCGGGTAAAGTCTGCTATGCGAGAAAATAAGATTGATTCAAAAACAATATATAGATGGTGTCAAAAAGATGGGGGAATAGGGTGAGGGTATAGATGGTGGTTCGAGGATGAAATGATAAAACGGGAGTGGTGACAATGGCTGCGCGTCTGACAGACCGGCAGAAAAAGAAAATACTGGCGGACTATGTGCAGACGAACAACTATTGCGCCACAGCGAAAATCAACGGCGTGTCCGCAACGACGGTTAAGAACCTTGTGAGGGCGAATGCCGACATTGTGGAAAAGTGCGAGCAAAAAAAGGAAGAGAACACCGCCGATGTGATGGAGTACATGAACGACCACAAAGACCTTGTGTGTTCGTTCATCGGTAAGGGGCTTGAAATGCTCAATGACCCCGAAAAGCTGGCGGCGGCAAATCTCAGCCAGATCACCACGGCGATGGGGACGCTGATCGACAAGTGGGCGATGATCGGCGGCAGTCCTGCCGACACGGTAAGGGAAGACGCGCTTAGTAAGAGCCTAAAGGAAATGGCAAAGGAGCTTGAGAGTGACACATGAATACAGAATTAATGTTTTCTAGTAAAACAGACTTATGGGAAACGCCACAAGATTTGTTTGATAAACTGAATAATGAATTTCAATTTACACTTGATGTGTGTGCAACTCCAGAAAATGCAAAATGCGACAACTTCTATACGAAGGAACAGGACGGACTGGAATATCCGTGGAAGGGAACCGTGTGGTGCAATCCTCCATATGGGCGTGGCATCGGGCAATGGGTGAGGAGAGCGTTATTTGCATCCGTTAGCGGGTCTACCGTCGTAATGCTACTTCCTGCCAGAACAGATACAAAATGGTTCCACGATTACATATACAAAAGAAACAATGTGGAAATTCGGTTTATTAGAGGACGATTAAAATTCGGCGGAAGTAAAAATTCTGCTCCATTTCCGTCTATGGTAGTTGTATTTATGCCACATGATTAGCCCAAAGCAAGCAAAAATCCTCGCTTTCCCCTATTCCAAGTATGACGCGCTGATCTGTGACGGCGCTGTGCGTTCCGGCAAAACCTCCATCATGATGTGGGCGTTCGTCCGCTGGGCGATGGAGAATTTCAGCGGTCAGCGTTTTGGCGTGTGTGGCCGCACGGTGGACAGTTGCACAAAGAACATTATCGTGCCGTTTACGGCGATGAGCCTTGCGAAAGAGCGCTATATCATTCGTTGGCGGCGCGGCGACAAGGTCATGGAAGTGCGGCGCGGAGCCGTGACGAATTATTTTGAAGTGTTCGGCGGCAAGGACGAGGCAAGCTATACGCTGATCCAAGGCCGCACGCTGGCAGGGGTGTTGCTGGACGAAGTAGTATTGATGCCGCGTTCGTTCGTGGAACAGGCACTTGCGCGTTGCTCGGTAGACGGGGCAAAGCTGTGGTTTTCCTGCAACCCGGGAAGTCCACAGCGCTGGTTTTATACAGAGTGGATACAGAGGAACAAAGAGCGGAACGCGCTGTATCTGCATTTTGAAATGACGGATAACCCCGGCTTGTCTCAGAAAACGCTGGAACGCTATCAAGCAATGTTTTCCGGCGTGTTCTACGACCGATACATTCGCGGCTTGTGGGTAGTGGCCGAGGGGCTGATCTATCCCATGTTTGGCGAGCGCTGCATTGTGGACGAGCTACCGGGAAAGGGCGAATACTATGTTTCCTGCGACTACGGCACGCTTAACCCATTTTCCGCAGGGCTGTGGCGCTGGGATGGCAAGACGGCCACGCGCATCCGCGAGTATTACTATTCCGGGCGCGAGAACCAGAAGAACAAGACGGACGAGGAATACGCCGACGAAATTAAAAAGCTCATCGGCGAGGCGGACGTCAAAAGCATCATCGTCGACCCGTCTGCCGCCTCGTTTATCGAGGTCTTGCGGCGGCGCGGTTATATGGTGCGAAAGGCCAACAACGATGTGACAAACGGTATTATGACTACGGCGCGGTTTTTGCAGGACGGCGTAATCAAGATACACCGAGATTGCAAAGACTGCATTCGCGAGTTTGGACTATATCGGTGGGACGAAAAATCCGCTGATGACAGGCCGATCAAAGAAAATGACCATGCAATGGATGAAACGCGGTATTTTGCTTATACGGTCCTGAAGAACAAGGCGTATCGGCGTGAGTATACACCACTTTGGAACAGATAGGACGGTGAGCGGCTATCAAAACATACAACGACCTTGTAGCGGTCGGCGACAACGAGCAGGCGCGCATTGAGTTTATCCGCAGTGCAATCAATGAGCACCGCGAGAGCGCGGCGTATAAAACGGCGGTGGATGCGGAGGAATACTATAACGGTCTAAACCCGACCATTAACCGCTATGAGAAGATCATCTATGATATGCAGGGGCGTTCCCACACGGATATGTGGACGGCCAATCACAAACTGGCCAGCCGGTTCTTCGGTCTGGCGGTGGATCAGGAGGTTTCGTATCTGCTGGGAAACGGCGTGACCTTTGCGGAGAAGGAAACGCCGAACAAGCTATGCCCGGACTTCGATCAGGAGGTCATGGACGCGGCGCGTGAGGCGAAAATCGCAGGCGTATCCTTCGGTTTCTGGGATTTGACACATTTGCGGGTGTTCTCTCTGCTTGAGTTTGTGCCCCTCTACGATGAGGAAGACGGCGCGATGAAGGCCGGTATCCGGTTCTGGCAGGTGGCACAGGATAAGCCCCTGAGAGCGACGCTGTACGAAATCGACGGCTTTACCGAGTATTTCCAGCTAAATAACAAGAATATGGACGTCATGCAGCCGAAGCGCAGCTATAAGCTGATCGAGCGCAAGGCCGAGGTCGGCGAAACAGAGATTTACGACGGCGGGAACTATCCGAGTTTCCCCATCGTGCCGCTGAAAAACAGCAAGCGGTGTCTGTCCGAAATTGTCGGCAAGCGCAACACCATCGACGCGCTCGATCTTGCGTCCTCGAACATGGTCAACAATGTGGACGAGGGTAACCTGATCTATTGGGTGCTTTCCAATTGCAACGGCATGGACGATCTGGATGATGCGAAATTTGTGGAGCGCTTGAAAACCACACATGTTGCCCACGCCAACGGCGACGATGGCGCAAAGGTGGAGAGCAAGACCATCGAGGCGCCGTATGAGGGCACCAGCAGCACCATTGACATGCTGAAAAAGAAGCTCTATGAGGATTTCCAGTGCTTTGACGCGGCGGCGGTATCTGCTGGGAACCAGACGGCAACGGCGATCAAGGCCAGCTATGTGCCGCTGGACTTGAAAACGGACAAGTTTGAATCCGAGGTCACGCGGTTTATTGTTGAGATTCTGCGTTTGGCAGGAATTGAAGATCAGCCGACATACACGCGCAATCAGCTCATCAACAAGAGCGAGGAGACGCAGAATATCCTTCTGGGCGCGGCGTATTACGATGACGAATACATCACAAAGAAGCTGCTGACGATCAATGGTGACATTGACCAGTACGAGGACATGGCAAAGCGGAAGGCGGCAGAAGAGATCGACCGCAGTCTTGCGGAACCGGTCGCGCCGGGGGTGAGCGGCGATGGCGACCAGTGATCTTGGGCATCAACTGACCGACAAAGAGCTTGCGAAGTTGGAACGGCGTATTGCAAGGCTGTACCGTGAGGCTGGGGAAGAGCTGCAAGCGACCATTGACGCTTACTTTGAGCAATTCAAAAAGCGCGACGAGGAAATGAAGGCACTGATCGGCACCGTGCAGAACGGTAAGGAATGGACGGAGGCCGACTATAAGCAATGGCGGCTGAACCAGATTGGGCGTGGGGAACGCTATCAGGCCATGCGTGACAAGGTAGCCCATCGCGTGACCGATGCAAACGCTGTGGCGGTATCCTACACCAACGATGCTACGCCCGGTATCTACTCCCTTAACCGCAACTATTCGTCCTATACTATCGAGCAGGTCGCGGGCAACGTCGGCTTTGACCTGTGGGACGAGCAGACGGTCAAGAGGCTTATGGTAGAGCAGCCGGACTTAATGCCGTATTACCCGCCGAAACGCGCCTTAAAGCGTGGTATCGATCTTGCGTATGGTAAGAAGCAGATCACGGCAAGCGTGACAAGCTCTATCTTGCAGGGCAAAAGCATCAAACATATGGCAGACGACCTGCAAAAGCGCATTACCACCATGAGCCGCGATAGCGCTATTCGCACGGCCAGAACCGCCGTGACAGGCGCGCAGAACGCCGGACGCATGGACAGCTATGCGGCGGCGGAGAAGATTGGGATAAAGTTAAAGAAACGTTGGCTTGCGACGCTGGACGCGCGTACACGCCACTCTCACGCCATGCTTGACGGCGAACAAGTGGCGCAGGACAAGAAGTTTTCTAACGGTTGTCGCTTTCCCGGCGACCCACAAGGGCCACCGTGGGAGATATATAACTGCCGCTGTACGCTGATTGCCGCCGTGGAAGGAGTAGATACCTCATCGGCTCAGAGACGCGCCAGAAACGCCGGTACTGGGCGGAATGAGGTTATTTCGAATATGACCTATGCGGAATGGGCTGGGTGGAAAAAGGAGACAAAGCAAGTTGCAAGTGCGGCAAAATCTGCTATAATAGAAGAAAGCAAGCCGTTGCCAATCACTATTTCGGATTGCACCACGGAGACGCGGAAATATGATTTTAGTGATGGGACGGAAAACGGGACGAGAAAATCCGCAAATGCCACGGTTTATAAAACTCCAGACGGAACAGAGTTTGTATTTCCGGCGAGTTACAACAAATTGCACCAGACGATGACCCCAGAGAAAGCGGTTGAGCTTTGGAGCAAGGTTCCAGAAAAATTGCGGAATATGGGGCAAAAACAAATCATATTCCAAGATGTTCATAATCCGCAAGACAAATACTGGAGAAAGCGATACAAGAAATTCCGAGGCAGTTATGCTACGGGCGGGGATGACATCAATTTTTGGCGTTACGATTATCCACATAACGACGATTATGTTGTGCGAACTTATTGCCATGAAATCGGGCATAAAGTTGACACGGACAATAGCGTAAATGGCACACGCTTCTCGGAGTACACATGGTGGACGGATGCAATGGCTGAGGATAAGAAGGTATCCGGCCAAAAATCGGTTACAGTCTACGGAGAAAACGCCAATTCTGAGGATTTTGCGGAAAGCATGGCCGAATTTGTTAAAGACCCGGATGCATTTAGGAAGAAGTTCCCAAACAGAGCAAAAATTATTGATATTTTCTTGAGATAAGGCGGTGAGCGCTTATGAAAACAAAAAGGTTTTATGATGACAATGGGAAACTTGTTAAAGAGCGCGTTTACGGGAAAACGCCGTCCGGTGGCGATTATTCGGAAATCTGCTATATTGGCAACAATCAAATGGTTATCAGAGAGTGCAAGGAGGATGGTACGCTTATTGCTGAAACATGGGGTGAGCAATGAGCGTTACAATCCAAGACCACAGTGCGGAGGTTTCCGCTGAAATCAAGGCGGCGCTGTTGCGGGGGCTTGAAAAGATTGGGCTGGTGGCAGAGGGATATGCGAAAAAGCTGTGCCCCGTTGACACCGGCAATCTGCGGAACAGCATTACCCATGTGGTAGACGAGCAGGAACCGGCGGCGATCATCGGAACGAACAATGAGTATGCCGCTTACGTCGAGCTTGGCACGGGCATTTATGCCGAAGGCGGAGGCGGGCGGCCTACACCGTGGGTGTATCAGGACGCAAAGGGCAACTGGCATTACACACGAGGCAACAAGGCACAGCCGTTTCTGAAACCCGCTGCCGCCGATCATGCCGCACAGTATCGGGACATTTTGGAAAGCGAGTTGAAAAATGGATAACGAGACCATCAAGGCCATTGAAGCCATTATCAAGCGAGGCAACGATGCTGAAATACGCCGCAAGGGTGACGGGTACATCGTCTTAGAGGTCAAGAAAACAATCAAATACAGCACTCAAACATAAAAGAAACCGCCCCGGTTAAGGGGCGGGGAAATCGTCATCTTTACTGTCTTGAATGTCCAACTGTTCCTTGATTTTGTCGTGTAACGCGTTCCACTTTCCGCTTTCATAGTTGGTATCAAGCATAAGGAGTAAGTCGATTACTTCGCGGCGGGACAGTTTAATTATCCTTGTTTTCAAGTTAATATTTATCATTTTGGTTACCTTTCTGCCCTCGTTACCTCCGGGGCGGGCTGTGACGGTTAGATGTCTTGGATGATGTAATCATTCCGCATACATGCGATTGTTGCACGGGCGCTGTCGGCGATCCGCTCCGCCTCTTCTCGGCGGTGGGCACCACTGCGCTTTGCGCTGCTTGGCACCGCTGCAAGCAGTGCATCAATGGCGGCGCGGAGTTCGTCAAGATCCATGTTATAGGCTTTCTGATTTGTCATAGCTCGGTCTCCTCTCTGTTATCGCTCAAGGCCAACGGCGGAAAGTGTGCGGGTGATTACGTCAATTTCCTTTCCGGCTTTTGCCTGTCACATTTGTTCCTTGTGAGTATATGATAATATAAGTTTACTTATATTTCAAGATGGGATATTCAACAATAAATTGCAGATTGGATTGTTGAAAATGTATAAGTTGACTTATTGCCTGAAATGTGATACCATGTTGCAAAAGGAGGTTTGCAGCATGGCAACAGAGGCGCAGATAAGGGCAAGCACGAAGTACAACCGAAAACAGGACACCATAACGGTGAGGGTGGATAAAGAAATCGGCAAAAAAATACGCGATGCCGCAGAACGGCAAAGCGTAAGTGTGAAAGAGTTTATTCTTGCGGCGGTAATGCCGTACATCGACGATAAGTAAATAACATCTTCCGCGTAATAGGGCGCGGGAAAGGGCAATAGGAGCCAGCTACAGAGTTTTTCTCGGTGGTTGGCTCTTTTGTTTTAGGTAAAACCCGCGAGGTACAGCGGTTTTTATACAACGTTCGCCCCCGAAGAATTGGGGCCGAGGAAAAGGAGAACGAATAACATGGCGAAATTTACGAGAGCGGAAATCAGAAATATTCTCGGCGACGCTTGCACCGAAGAGATCGAAAATCGCTTGGTTGCGCTGCATCTGGGCGTGGTTGACCCCCTCAAGGACGATCTCACAAAGTACAAGGCAGACGCAGAGAAGCTGCCCGGCGTCCAGAAGGAATTGGACGACCTTAAGGCAGCGGGTGACGGTGGTTACAAGGAGAAGTACGAGAAGGAACACTCGGCCTTTGAAGCCTTTAAGACCGACATCACGGCAAAGGAAAGCAAGGCGGCAAAGGAAAAGGCCGTCCGGGCTTACTTTGAGAGCAAAAACATCACCGGCGCGAATTTGGACCTTGCTATGCGCGGCTGCGGCGAGGAAATGGCCGCATTGGAGCTGGACGGCGACAAGATCAAGGACACCACGAGCCTTGATGCACTCGTAGACGGCACCTACAAGGGGCTGGTCTCCACCACGCAGACGCACGGGGCGAAGCCCGCCACCCCCCCGGCGAATACCGGCGGCGGCGCAATGACTAAAGACCAGATCATGCAAATCAAGGACAGAGCGGAGCGCCGCGCGGCAATCGCTGCAAACATCAATCTTTTTGAAAATAAGAACGGAGGCTAATTATGGCTGCTGAAACCAATCTGATCAAGAAAAATGACCTCGCCCGCGTGCGCGAGATCGAATTTACCGAAATGTTCGGCTACTCCATCAAGAATCTGATGGAGGCCCTGGGTGTGACCCGTAAGATCGCCAAGCAGGCCGGCACTGTGCTTAAGAGCTACAAGGCGACCGGCACGCTCGAGAGCGGCGTTGTGGCCGAGGGTGACACCATTCCCCTTTCCCACTACAAGACCGAGGCCGTGAACTACAAGGAGATCACGCTCAAGAAGTGGCGCAAGGCCACCTCTGCCGAGGCGATCACCGACCGCGGCTACGATCAGGCGGTGGAGATGACCACCGACGAAATGCTCAAGGACGTGCAGAAGGGCATCCGCAAGAGCTTCTTTGACTTCCTCTCGACCGGCACCGGCGCGGTGAGCGGTAAGAACTTCCAGACTGTCCTTGCGCAGGCATGGGGCAATCTGCAGGTTCTTTTCGAGGACGACGAGATCGGCGCGGTCTACTTCATGAATCCGCTGGATGTTGCGGATTACCTGTCTACGGCCAACATCACCGTGCAGACCGCGTTCGGCATGAGCTACGTCGAAAACTTCCTCGGCCTCGGCACGCTCATCATGAACGCCAGCGTTCCGAAGGGCAAGATTTACGCCACGGCAAAGGACAACATTGTCCTCTACTACATCCCCGTCAACGGTGCCGATCTGCAGGAGGTCTTCACCTTTACCACCGACGCGACCGGCTACATCGGCATCCATGAGGAGCCTGATTACACCAACATGACCGCATCGGACACCGTCATTAACGGCATGGAGCTGTTTGCTGAGCGCATTGACGGCGTGGTCGTTGGTACCATCGACAACGGCGCGCTTGGCTCTTTGACGGTCGCCTCTGCCTCTGGCTCCAAGAGCGGCGATACTAAGCTGACCGTGTCTCCGGCAAAGGCTGCCGCGGGCAACAAGTATAAGTACACGTCCGGCGCCTCTGCCGCGACCGTCGCTTACGGCGACAACGTCGCCGGTTGGAACGATTGGGACGGCAAGAGCGACCTGACCATTGCGACCGGCCAGAAGGTGACCGTTGTTGAGTGCGACGGCAACTATCATGCGCTTAAGTCCGGCAGTGCTGACGTAACGGCAAAAACCTGATAGGAGGGCGGCGTAATGCTTGAGCAGGTCTTACGGCACTTGAACAACTGGTTCCTTGTGGAGATTCGCGAGGGCACGTTCACCGTGGAGAATGGCAGCATTACGCTGCCCTTTCTCCTGACCAATCAATATTTCCGCATCTGCGGCTCCGTGTTTAACGATGGCCTGCATCAATATCCGGCGGTCGATTTAACGGACGAGACGTTTACCGGCTCTGTGTGGGCGCTTGCCGTGCCGAAAGCCGTAATCGATCTTTCGGTTGAGATCGAGGCGTGGCAGGAGAAGAACGGAGAGGCCGTTGCAAGCCCGTATCAAAGCGAGAGCTTTGGGGGCTACTCCTACACCAAACGCAGCGCGGGAAACGACAGCGGCACGTTAAACGGCTGGCATGACGCTTTTAGAAGCCGGTTAAACGACTGGCGAAAGCTCAAGGGGGTGGAACCGTGAGTTTACTCGAAGATTTCGCAAGCAAATGCGTGCTGATGGAAAAGACGCGAACGCCGGACGGCGCAGGCGGCTACATCGTCGCATGGGCCGAGGGCGCGGAATTTCTCAACTACCAGGCGCTCGACACCTCGATGGAGGCCCGCAGAGCCGAAAAAGAGGGTGTGACCTCGGTGTATTCCGCGCTGGTTAATCAGAGCGTTCCCATCGAGTATAACGACTATTTCCGCGACACGTCCACCGGCAACACCTACCGCGTGACCTCAAATCCGGAAGAACGGGATGCGCCTCGGTCGGCAGGCCCGACGATCCGGGCGCTGAAATTCTTCACCGCGGAGCGAAAGGAGCTGCCGAAATGACAAAGGACAAGGCGCTCCATGCGTGGTTTTCTCAATTCCTACCGGCCTATCCGACCTCCAACGTGCCGGAAGATGCGGTTTTCCCGTGGCTGACCTATGAGCTGATCACCGGATCATGGGAGAGCGGTGAAATCGCGCTGACGGTCAATCTCTGGTATTACACCGAGAGCGAGGCGGTGCCGAACGCAAAGGCGCAGGAGATCGCCGACACCATCGGCATGGGCGGGTGCATGGTGCCGTACGACGGCGGCGCGATGTGGATCAAGCGCGGCTCCCCGTGGTGCCAGAACATCGCGGACGAAAGCGATAAAAACATCAAGCGGCGGTATCTCAACATTACGGTTGAGTTCCTGTCGCAAAACTGATGAAAGGACAACGACATGAAATTTACCAAGATTCCTTTTGATGCGTTTCAGAAGCTGCAGATCAACGCCGGTATTCTGACGACCGATTTCACACCGGCTACCGGCACCATCGGCGAGGCGGGGCAGATCGGTGCAACGACCGGCGGCGTCAATTTTACCGCCACGCCGACCTATTCAGACTTTGGCGAGGATATCGACAACTGTCCGAAGAACATGAAGGAGCTAAAAAAGCTCGATTCGTGGGAGGTAAAGATGACCGGTACGTTTGTCAATGCCGATACCGCTATTGCAAAACGGCTGTGTGGCGCGGCGGACATCGGAACGACCGACGCGACCAAGGTCACACCGCGCAACGACCTCAAGGACGCGGACTTTGATGATATCTGGCTTGTGGGCGATTACTCCGACAAGAACGGCGAAACCAACGGCGGCTTTATCGCCATCAAGCTGCTCAACGCGCTTTCCACGGGCGGCTTCCAGCTTCAGACGGCGGACAAGTCCAAGGGCCAGTTTGCGTTCGAGTTTACTGGCCACTATTCCATGAGCGCGCAGGACATCGTTCCCTTTGAAATTTACATCAAGGCCGGCACGGCGGAGGCGTAAATGAGACTTTCCGACATTCAGGGCGAGCGCGTCTTTGACGTCATCGCGGATATCATCGACCCGATTGCCAACATTGCGGAGGATGATGCGGCATCCGCGCTGTTCAAGCGCGAGAAGCTGCCCGAGGGCATGACAGTCAAAGAGTTTATGACGCAGCGGGCGCGAAAAGCGCTCCCTGCGCTGCTCAAGGGCCACAAGGGCGATATCATCGCAATTCTTGCCTCTATTGAGGGCGTGAGCGCGGAGAGCTACAAGAACGCGTTGAACCTCGTTAAGCTGATGCGAGACGCGACGGAGCTTTTGACCGATGAAGCATTCGGCGCGCTTTTTCTCTCAGCGCAGAGCGGGAAATCCTCTGGCTCTGCGCAGGAGAATACCGAGGGCGAAAACAAGTAAAGCCGTTCCTGCGGTACTGTGTGGCGCGGCTCAATGAGAGAGCGAAAAACGAGGCGTACCGCATTTATGTGACGGACGCGCTGCGCATTGTGGCCGAAAACACGGCGCGATACGCGGGCGGAAATTGCATCAAGGCAAGGTACATTGATGTGGTCGAGCCGAAGAGGCAGGACGACCGGACGTGCGAGGAAATCACCGCCGATATTGTCGCGCGGTGCGGATTGGTGGTGAAACATGAATCTACTTGATTTATTTGTCAAAATCAGCGTAGACGATCAAGCAAGTTCCAATTTGGGCGGGATTGCGTCAAAAATTGGAAGCGGGCTGAAAACGGCGGCAAAAATCGGCACGGCGGCAGTTACCGCTGCTGCCGGGGCCGTTTCCCTCTTAACAAAACAATCTTTGGACGGTTACGCGGAATATGAACAGCTTGTCGGCGGCGTGGAAACGCTGTTTAAGCAGTCCGCCGATCAGGTGATAGAGTACGCAAATCGCGCCTACGAAACCGCCGGATTGTCTGCCAACGAGTACATGGATACCGTTACATCTTTTTCGGCGTCCTTGCTGCAAGGTCTTGGCGGAGACACGGAAAAGGCGGCAGAGGTCGCCAATCAGGCCGTCATTGACATGGCAGATAATGCCAACAAGATGGGCACAAGTATGGAAATGATTCAAAATGCCTATCAGGGCTTTGCCAAGCAGAACTATACCATGCTTGATAACCTCAAACTCGGTTATGGCGGGACGGCAACAGAGATGGCACGCCTCATTAACGATTCCGGCGTTTTGGGAGATACCGTCGAGGTAACAGCCGAAACGGTCAACAGCGTATCGTTTGATAAGATGATTGAGGCGATCCATGTAATACAGGATCAAATGGGCATCACGGGCACAACCGCGGAAGAGGCGGCCAGCACCATCGAAGGCAGCGTCAACATGATGAAATCCGCTTGGTCAAACCTTGTGACCGGAATTGCAGACGATAACGCGGACCTTGACAAGTTGATCGAAAACTTTACCTATTCGGTCAGCAAGGCCGCAGAAAACATTATCCCGCGCATTGAAAAGATTTTCACGGGATTTGGCGATCTTATTGTCAAGCTTGCACCTGTTATTTCGGAACAACTGCCGTCGCTTGTAAGCTCTGTTTTGCCGTCGCTTGTAGATGCTGCCACAGCATTAGTGCAAGGCGTGGTAGACGCAGCCCCCGGCATCGTTGCGGCGCTTGCTGATATGGTGCCGCAAATTACCGGAGCGATTCTGTCAATCATACCCCAGCTATTAGACGTAGGCGTCCAAATGCTGATTGCATTGGTGCAAGGAATTGCATCGGCTATGCCGGAAATTGCGCCGCAGTTAGCAGATTGCGTGGCACAGATTGCGGAAGTGCTGACACAACCAGACACGCTTGTTGCTCTTGTTGAAGCAAGTACGCTGTTTATCGTCGCGCTTGTTGAGGGGCTTGTTGATAATCTGCCCACCCTTTTGGCGGAAGCACCCAAGATCGTAAAAAATCTTGCGTCTGCATTTATCCAGTCTCTTAGCTATATCGGAGAAGCGGCAATCGAAATCGGCGTCGCTCTTGTCCAAGGCATTTGGGATGGCATAAAAAGGATGGGCGACTGGCTTAAAAGCATGGTCGAGGGCTTTTTTGACGGTATTGTAGACGGCGTAAAATCGACGCTCGGCATCCACTCACCGTCTCGCGTATTTGCTGGGATCGGCGAAAACATGGCGCTGGGTCTCGGGGAGGGTTGGAACAGCGAGTTTGGATCCATTAAGCGCGACATCTCGAAAAACCTTGACTTCGGAACCGCATCTATTGATTTTGGAGCTTCCGGCGCTGCGGCTATTGGAAACTCTATCGCGTCCGGGATTGGCTCTATGGCAACAGGGAAAGAAGGCCAAATCATTATCAACCTGACGACCGAACTGGACGGCACCGTGCTGGCTCGGAAAATGGTGCCTTACAATGAAGCAGAAGCGGTGAGGAGTGGAGCATGAGAAAAACGATCAAGATCAATAACATTGACTTCACTGCGTACTTTACTCCTGTTGGCTATAAGGTAACGCACAAAAAGATCAAAGGTCCGAACGAGGGATATATGCTCGATGGGAGTTTCACCGAAGACATTTTGGCAATTAAAGCAGTCATCACCTGTACTTGTATGCCGCTGACCGAAACGCAGCTAAATGCGTTACTCGCCCAGCTTTATAGCGGGACGCTCAACGTCTACTTTTTTGATCCTAAAACGGGAGATTATCGCACGGCTGCAATGACTTGCGAGCCGCCCGAAAGCGTAGATCGGGGGCAGGGGTCAAACGCGGCGGAATACTGGACGGGCACGGTGCTCGTGTTGACGGAGAAGTGAGCATGAAGATCACCTATAAAAGCTGGACATTTCTTTTTTCGCAAACCGAAAGCGCCAAGCCGACGCGCGAACAATCGTTAAGCTGCGAAAGCATTTCGGCGGATACGCTGACTGCGGTTGTCCGATGCAATGATCCGACCATTATGGCTTTTGCCAAGAACGACCCGATCCGCGTTTGGGAAAATGATTCCGACGCATCCATGCAGACCTATTATCTCCGGTCAATTACACGCACCGGCGCAACCTCGTATCGGCTCGTTGCGTGGTCTGCGGTCGGGCTTTTGGCGGCAATGGCGCACAAAGGCGGCATCTATACCGGGCAAACTGTGGCAGAGGCCGTTAAAGAAATCTGCGGGAACGTACCTGTTGTTGTAAAAAGCGTATTTGCCAACACCAAGCTATATGGATGGCTGCCGTATTGCCAGCCAAAAGCAGATAGGCGGGGGAAAAGCGCAAGAGACAACCTTGTGCAGGTGCTGTTTGCTATCGGCGCGTATTTGACGACCGATTTAAACGGCGTTTTGCACATTGATGCGTTATGGGATGGTGTCTCGTCCACGATTGGCAGCAACCGAATGTATGCCAGCGGCGGGAAAGTAAGCTATAGCGACCCCATCTCCGCCGTTACCGTTACGGAGCATCAGTACATCGCGGGAACCGACGAAAAGGAGCTGTTTTCCGGCACATCTCAGCAGGGCGACATTATTACCTTTTCCGAGCCGATGCACTCACTCACAGCGACAGGTTTTACTATTTTGGAGAGTGGAGCGAACTACGCCAAAATCTCATCCGGCTCCGGCTCGCTTAAGGGCAAGCCATACATCCACAACACGCGCCTTGTGACGCAAACCGTCACAGAGAACGCGGCGGAAAACGTCAAGTCCGTCACGGACGCCACGCTCGTCTCCCTTGTCAATTCCTCCGCTGTTGCTAAAAGGCTGGCAGACTATTATAAGTGCCGAGAGACCATCACTAACGGCATTGTAAGCGGGCAGGAGAAGCCCGGACATGTGGTCAGCGTCTATCACCCCTACGATAAAAAGATGGTCTCTGCGTGCATCGTAAGCCTTGACACGACCATGAGCGGCACACTCAAGAGCGAAATGGCGGCGCTTGTCGGCTTCCTCCCCCCGCAGCCGGAATCATCGGAGTATTTTGACGAACGCGTCATCCTCACAGGCTCGGGCGTGTGGACGGTCCCGGAGGGCGTCACGAGCTACACCCGCGTCCTTATCGGCGGCGGGCGCGGCGGCAGCAGCGGGCATTGGGGTGGAAGCCCCGCCGTGCGCGCATCGAAGTCATGGACCGAGAAATCTGACGCTCTCAGGCGCTACGTCGGCTTTAACAAAGGCGTCTCGCTGGAGGGCGGAAATGGCGGCATGCCCGGCGTGCCGGGCGAAGGCGGCAAGGTGCTGGTCGAGACCGTCACCGACGCCGTACCGGGCGCAAAGGTCCCCTATGCCTGCGGAAGGGGCGGCTACGGCGGCGTCTTTTCGCAGGGCAACGACGTGGGCGCGCCCGGTACCGCGACCACAATGGGCGGCGCAACGAGCGACACAGGCTCGTCGAGCGAGGCGGGCTACACCGACGCGATCACGGGCGAGGTTTTTGCCGCCAAAGGCAAAAGCGGCATCGCGGGCAGCCCGGGCAACGGCTACACATGGAGCGACGGAAAATACACATACCGGCCAAGTCCCTCGATCACCGTCGATGGTGTGACCTACTCCGCAGGAAAAGACAAAGAGGAGGTCGAGGGAGAAGACGGGCGGGGCGATTACAAAATTGCGCCCTACGGTTACGTCGGCTACAAATGGCTCGGCGGTTACGGCGGCGGCGCGGCGGCAGGCTCCAACGGAAACGACGGCCTTGCAAACGGCAGCGGCGATGCTTATATCGGCTCTTCGAGCGCATTCGCGACGGTCACGGCGGCGCGCGGCGGCGCGGGCGCAGACGCAAAGCCGCCCGCCAAGGAGAGCCGTTTCGGCTGCGGCGGCACAAGCGG